>TARA_B110000459_G_scaffold37554_1_pt1 | contig 16688 bp, 13 predicted proteins | sample TARA_B110000459 | Tara Oceans TARA_B110000459 (sample SAMEA4398296) | marine metagenome | biome: Polar Biome; feature: [SRF] surface water layer (ENVO:00010504); material: water (ENVO:00002006), including particulate matter (ENVO:01000060) such as... | depth 5 m | reverse complement strand
CGGGTTTGAAGGCCGGTCCAAAGGCATGATTAATTAATAAAGCTATAGCAGTAATACTACGATAATTTGTTTTACAATGCACTTCCCGAGAAAGATGATGATAGCAGTACACGCCGCGCGTTCGCAAAAGAAAGCATCATCTCGAAGCGGTTGCTGATACAGACGACGCATACGAATCTCCCAAGAAAAATTTCTGCCAATTTCCGTTCGAACTCCTTAACGCGCGAAAGACGTACACCGATGTCGTGAAGTTCCCCAAGCACATCACAAACACAGTCCACACTAAGGCCGTCATCGCGCTCTCTTCTCGCAGGAATATCCACAGAGAGAAAAGGGTAAAACCGACGTACAGGTCAACGAGAGAAACCACCCCCCAGGGGTGCGTTAACAACCAATCGAGTTCCTCGCTTCCGTTTCCATTCACCGCGGCATACAGGATCACACTCGTCATGAACACCGCACCTAACGCGGAGACGCATTGGCCTATTTGTAAAGCATGTTTTGTGGTTATCGCCGTCGTTCGCGCGGTAGTAGTATTGGAGGCTCTCGGTAACATGTGTTCAGAAGCGTTATCCATTGTTTTTATGATGAAAGTTTGGAGCGTTTTTACTTTAGTATCTCGAATTTGACTGTTCGAGAGGCTCGACGCGGCTGATCAAACTTTCAAACTTACTCTCGAATCGAGCGGCATCTTTCAACGCGTCAATAAATGCAGCCGTTCTCTCGTCGAATTCAGAGGATATGAATTCGATTCGATGCAAAAAGTCCTCCATTTGGTCTTCGCGATCGTCGTAGTCGCCGGCGGCGCGAAGTTTCGCTTCTTCTTCTTCGTCGTTTCTTTCAAAGTCTTCGCACGCGTCGCAGAGTTTCGAGCACGATTGAAGGATAGATTCGTAGAGGTTCAAAAGCGTCGGTCGAAGAAGCATGGACTCTCGAGCGGTGGTTTCCAGAAACTTGGCATGCGCTTTGATGACGTCGTCCGCGGAGGTGGACGAAGAAAATATCTCGCTCTCCATCGTGGCCCAGTTCGGCTCGATGACTTCCGACGTCGCGTAGTGCAAGACATTTTGAATCAAACTGATTGCTCTTTGTGCGGTCCAGTGCGCGGCGTTGGCGTGAACGAAGACATCTCTCGTGAGAAAGTGCTCCTCTGTGGGATTCTCGTACTCCATTCGAGAAGACGATTGCTGCTGCTGCCGCCGGTGCATTTTCTTGTGAAGCCGACGAAGCGTCGCCCACGTTTCGCACACTTTCTTTTCCATCACTTTCGCGCGGAACAAGTGCTTGAACAACGCTTGATACTTGGCAATGGTACTCTTTGAAAGCACAACGTTCGCTGGAAAGGATGTTTTGTAGTCGAGCGTAAACGTCTCCAAACCTCGCGCGTCATTACTCGTACTACCATTCTTTTCGAGGGCGCACTTGATGTCTTCGTGATACTTGAACGCATACATCGAGGAGTTTTTCATGCTCACCTCTAAAGCATCTCTCAACTTTTGCTCGTCGCAAAACTTGGCCGGTTTCTCGAGTTCTTCGAAGGCCTTGAAGGGCGAGTCGAAGAACTGTGAGAGATAATCGCCTTGCGCCAATAAGAAGGTCGCTTTGACCAATTGCAACTTGTTGCGAATGTCTCCAGAAAGGAGCAACGCGTCGAAGAAATGTTTATTGGAGACGTCGTGTTTGGCACGAACGACGTCGGAGATGTTCGAGAACGACAATTTCTTCCGCTCTTTCTCTTTTTCTTCTTTGTCGACGACGACGATACTCTTTATCCCCTCTTCCTCTCCGTTTGCCGTGACTTGGCTACTCAACGTCTCTCTACTAATAACGGTAATCTCTCGAAGCGCGTTGACATACTTCCCGGCATTTAACGCCAACACTTTCGTCGCATCGTCCAAAAACCATGGCGTCGGTTCTCTCGGAACATATTTCTCTGTCCAGTAAGCGTTATTATTATCGAAACGTTCGGAAAGCGAGTCTGGCTTTAAGCGTTTGTCTTCCACGACAAAAAATTCCTCGTACGTGTCGTTCTCGCAATCGCCTTCGGACATCCATTTTTCTAATCGTTTTAAATAAGATTTTGCGGTCGCGTTTTCCAGGCGAGTGAGTAATCTCTCCGCTTCCGAATCGCCCCCGCACCGGATTTTCAACCGTCTCAAAGTATTCAAAAGCTTTCCGCCCATTTCGTTTTCGCAGGCGAACGAGACCGAGGCTAACAAGCGAAGCGCTTCCGCGGCTGGTCGAGCGTAAAAATACGCCGACTGTAAACTCAGATCATGTTTGTTTCTTTTCCTCTCCAGTTGCGCGATCATACGTTCCCAGTCGCCAAGTAAATCTCGCACTTCTGTCGCCAACGCTTTGCTCGTTTTGCCGGACGTTTTTGTTTGGCCGTAGAGCGTTTTTTCGACGAAGCGCGAACAGGCAAACGCATCTTCGCACATCGGGAGCATTCGGCCCAAGAGTTCGCGCAAACTCGGTTCGCAACCGCTCTCGCACTCGAATTTGACTATTCTATTTGCATCTTCGTTGTTATTATTGATGTTGATGTCGTCGTTGCTACCGCCGTTCCTTTTCTTCGTTGTCGTGGCTTTCATTGAGGCGGCGCGTCTCGCGGTGACGTATCGACCGTCCAAACCGAGCGCAGCGTGTAAAAAATCGTCCAAGAGGAGCAACTCTTGCTCCGCGGTCGACCGAGACGCCAAAGGGATAGCGTCCACGTCGCGTTCGTACTCTATGCCTAAGAAATTGCTCGTTAAATATGGACGGTTGGATGAAGATCCATCCTCGTTCCAACTAGGAAATGTTGGTTTTCTCGTTGTCGCGGCGGATGTCGATGTTGCAGTAGTTTTCACGACTCGTTGTTGCTCACGTTGTCGCGCTCGTCCGTTCTCTTCGTCTATTTCTTCTTCTTCTTCTTCTTTCTCCTCCTCTCCATAAGGTCTGTCATTCTCTCCGATGATATGCGCCGCCGCGCCGTCTTTATCAAAAGTCATCTCGCGCAACGCTTTCAAAACGGTCGAAGCCGGTTGTTCCTCCGCCAGTTTTCTCGGCGACGACTTCTTCGTCGCTCTCACCGGCGACCGCTCCGAAACTTTCCTACTATAAGCGTCCCTACTTTTCACCGCTTCTTTCAACTCCTCGTCCGCCGCAATCTTCGCGACGACCGCGTTCCACCGGTCCAACTCCGGCACCGCGTTCGAGCGCTTCAGCGCCTCGTACAAACTTTCAAACTTTTCCTCGTTCCCTCTTTTCCTCGCTTCGTCGAGTAAACGACGTCGCGAGCTTTCCGAGACGCCTCTGGTGACGGAAAATTCAGAGACCATGTTCGCGAGAACCGCCGCGGACGTTTCCGCGTATCGATTATTTTTTCTTCTTCCTTCTTTTGCCTCTGTGTCTTCCTCCTCTTCTTGCTCCTCCTCATCGTCGAAAATACCAAACTGCGAGCATATCTCGTCCACGTGCGGTTGGATTAAAAATTTCGCCCCTAAAACTCCGTTTCCTTCTCCTCTTCCGAAGTTGGTCGTGGTCTTGGTACCGTGACCTCCTTCGTCGATGTTCTCCATGTTGTTCTTTTATGAGTAAACGAATCTCTCTTTAGCTTTGGTCAACTGTCCGTCGTCGTCCAAAGAGAGATTTCCACAGAATTTCTCTCTCTCTCACTCACTCTCTTTGAAATACCCCGAATGCGACGACACAAAAACAAATTTCCCGAAAGAGCCTCAAACGCCTTCTTCTTTTCGCGGCGGCGCTTTCTCTCTGACGCTCTTTACTCGAACCGCACACGCGCGCTGTGTTTTGTGTCGCGAAAGATGATTTTTTTGAATTTCTGGGCGAAGAATTGTTTAGGGTGTGTTAGGGTTTAATGAACCCTTCTCTCTCAAGAAAATTCTTCTCCGCAGGCCTTTCACAAGACGACATAAATTTAGATAGACAAGAAGAAAGATGGTACGTTATTCATGAAATGTCTTCTCCTCGTACTTTTTTATCATCTCGTTTTATCGCGCGTCATCGTTTCCGTCTTTGCAGGAGGCGCGGATGATGCATCGTCGCGTCTGGGAGTTTTATTCGCGCGAACAGACACAGGGAGAGATTTTACGCCTAAAAAATGTGCGCGTAAAAACATCTCTCTCTGCGAGTGGTGTGACGGTGTGGTGTCGCGAAGGACGTGTCGCACTTTTCGTACCTTCGATACGTTCTGGAAAGGTTTTCGGACGCGACGAATGAAACGTGCGGGCGCGTGTTGGACGCGCGAGAGAGATTCCGCGCGTTTCGCAGACGGAAGAAATTTTTGCCTCAAGAAGGGTCTGTCGGGAAAGAGTGCTTCGCTCTCGCATTCCTCGCGTTCTCTCGTCCGTTCTCTCTCTGCCTCTCACACGCGTGCGTTCCGGGCTCTTTTCGCAGCAGAGAAGAACTATGACGAAACGCGTTTGTGTTCATCCTTTTACCATCAGCGCTGACAACACCTTTTCCTTTTCTCTTAACAGGGTATCGATCTCGAAGCTGGCGGCCGCAACAAAAAGACGAAGCGCACTTCGCAAAAGTCCGAAAACGTCTACTTGGCGTTGTTGGTGAAACTCTACCGTTTCCTCGCGAGAAGAACGGACTCTAAATTCAACCAAACGGTGTTGAAGAGATTATTCATGTCGAAAACGAACCGACCGCCGTTGTCGCTGTCCAAACTCGCGAAGTTTATGAAGGGCAAAGAAGGGAAGGTGGCGTGCGTCGTCGGAACCATCACGGACGACGTGAGAATGTTTGAAGTGCCGAAATTGACGGTGTGCGCGTTGAGATTTACCGCGACGGCTCGCGCGAGAATCGTCAAGGCTGGTGGTGAGTGCTTGACGTTCGATCAGTTGGCGTTGAAGGCGCCGACTGGCGAAGGCGTCGTGCTTTTGAGAGGTCCGAAGAACTCCAGAGAAGCCGTCAAGCACTTTGGCGCGCCGGGTGTGCCGCACTCGCACGCCAAGCCGTACGTGCAGCACAAGGGGAGAAAGTTTGAAAAGGCGCGAGGTAGAAGAGCGTCCAGAGGCTACAAGGCTTAATTTACGACGAGGACGGGATTGTCGTTTTTACGCTGTATTCGTAGTCATAGATTTGTTTAATACTATTATCGACATTCGTACTAGTTGTCTAAAAAATCCAACTCTTGTTTTCTCCTCAGTTTTAAATACAGTGTGACTCAACATCATGTCTAAAAAGAAGCGCAAGTCCACTGAAAACAAAGGAGGAGGAGGAGGAGGCGACCAAAATCGTCAACATCGCGCCTCACCGAATGATTTCCTCTCGCCCGGTCCAGTTTCGATGTCCCCGCACGACATCGACGACGGGTACATGATGGGGGAGAAAAAGAAAAAAGCGCAGAGGATGAAACATTCGAACGATGCGATATCGCACAAGGACTCGGACGATCGAGTCTTCTTCGACGCGTCGAAAACGTCGACGTACTTCGAAGACGTCGAGAACAGTTTCAAAGTGGACGTTATCGACGAACCGTCCTCGGCGTACGCTCCGAAACACTCAAAAAATCTTACTTGGTCCGATGTCATTCGCGACGGCTTTAAAACAGTTACACCGGAGGACTGCGCGCACTGGCTGTTCTTTCCGTATTCGACGGACGTGTTCCAGTCACGAATATTCGAACGGAAATGTTTCGTTCGAAAGCAAAGCGTAACGAGCAAAAGTGGGTACGAGGATTTACTCACCTCGGAGGACATCGAGAGATGGTTGAAGGAGAAAAAATTGACGTACGGGACGAACGTCGACGTGACGAGTTATAAAGACGGCGTGAGAAGAACGCACAACGCGAACGATGGGTTTAGTAACGTGAGCAAAAACGCGGATTACGAAACGGTCGCGAAACGGTTCGAGGAAGACGGGTGCTCGGTCAGAGTGTTGCATCCGCAGAGGTGGTCGGATAAGTTGTGGGCGTTGTTGTCGAATTTGGAAAATTTTTGGCAGTCGCCCACGGGGTGCAACGCGTATTGGACGCCGGCGAATAGTCAAGGGTTTGCCCCACATTGGGATGATATCGATGCGTTTGTGTTGCAAATAGAAGGGAGGAAGAGATGGCGGTTGTATCCAACGAGAGATGTGAGCGAGAAGTTTCCGAGGTTTAGTAGCGAGGAGTTTTCGGAAGAAGAGAGGAAACGGTTGGAGGAGATGAAGTACGTGGAAGTCATTTTAGAACCCGGGGATGTCATGTATATGCCGAGAGGAACGATTCACGAGGCGTTTTGTATCACCAGTGAAGATGAAAATGATGGAAAAAAAGACGAATCGAGTTTGCATTTGACGATTTCGGTGAATCAGCGGAATACGTTTGCGGATATTTTAGAACACGTCTTCTCGGACGCGTTGGCGGATGCGGTAAATACGAACGTCGAGTTACGAAGATGTCCACCGAGAGATTTCTTGAGACATTTATCTCGATTAGATGAAACGGACGTTAACTTTCTAAACTCGAAAAAACTTTTAGAGCGATGCTGTAACGTCGTCGTAGAGAACATGATGAAGAACAACGTCTTTGCCGGGTCGGTGGAAAAGCTCCTCGGGAACCTCATGCGTGAACGCGTCAGGCCGCCGAAAGCACACACACGATTAACCAAAGCGTCGTTGGGAGCGAAACCGTCGATGAGCTCCAAAATAGGTTTAGTACAAAAAAACTGCGCGTCTTTAGAAGACTGCGACGACGGCGTCGTTCGCTTGCGCACGTACATCAACAACGATAGAAAATTACACATGGAAGGCGCTTCGGCGAATATTCTAGACGCCGACGCCTACAGAGAAGCGTCGAGTTGCTTAAAAATCGACCCTGAAATCGAAGGCGACGATTTAGACGCGCTAGCGACGGTCTTGTACGCAAACTACGAGGATGGAGTAGAAGTGAAAGACTTGCCGTTTGATACGGACGAAGAAAAAATGGCCTTCGCGAGACGTTTAATAGACACTAACGCCTTCTGTGTCCTCTAATTTAAAATGCGTTTATTCAACTCTGCTGCTGCTGCAAATACTATTACAATATATAATAAGCAATGTGCGCGTCTTTCTCTCTCTCTCTTTCTAAAGTATTTCTACAAGTTTTATCGACTTAGTATGCATCTCTTCATCTTCTCACTAACGTCTTCTAAATGTTCGCCTTCTTCTTGCACTGGTCGTCGTACCACATCACGAACGCTACCCATCCCCAATACAACGCACTAAGCGCCGCGAAAACGCCCCACGAGACTTGCTTGTGCCCATAATTGAACATGGTCAGCAGCACTCCCCAACTCCCAACCGCACTTCCCCCGAACGATCCTAAGCTCCAACACCAATCGCGAATGTGCCACGCGCGCGCAAACATCAAAGCGTTTCCGGCGCCGCCTAAAACCACCGCGACTAACGACAACGACGCGATGTTCGACGGGTCCGTCGTAGACGTCGATATTTGTGCGATCGGTAACAACGAAAACAACAAGGTCGCTGTCCATCCCATCAACGTTTGCCATTTTACTTTCATAAACTGTTCGAGCGCGAAGAAGTTTACGTTTTTCTTCTCGCTCCATCCGAAGTAATCGTTCGCACATCGTAACGAAATTATCGCGAAAGCACCGAGCGCTAACATTTGTGAAACTTCCGTGGACGTTTTGAACAGCGCGTGGCTCAAAATATACGGAACAAACGTGTACCCAACCACCCCTAACGCGCGTTCATACAACGCGCACGCGTTTTCTCTCGCCGTCGGGTCCGAGAACATTTTCTTTTTGAAGTACGCGGAAAATACCCCAAACAAAGCAACCGAAACGCACGCGGCGTACGTCGCCAGGTTCACGTCCCCGCAATTCCCGGTAAAGAATAACTGCGACAACAAAAACACGGTATTCACCACCCCGATAGCTTGAATGTTCCTCCCGGCGGGTTCGTCGATGGCGCTGAAATACGACAACAACAACAAGTTCCCGAGACAGCCGCACACGTACCCTTCGTAGGAAATCCCAGCCAATAAGTGCGAATTCCCTTGCACGATGTTTTGCTGATTCAAAAGAATCTGCGGTAACGTCACCGCCAGCAGCGGCACCGTCGCCAACTCTGCGAACGACTGCGTTTTTTGCGACCATTTTTCCAAGAGAATTTTTCCTCTCTTCGCGTTTACGTTTAAGCTCTGCGTGGTCTCCCCCCGTTTTACGTTTTCAGACGACGAGGAGGAGGAGGAGGAAGAGGTGGTCACTTTTGCATAAACCGTCGTCGTCGTTTTTACGCGTCGTCGTTCCAATATTCTTCCATTACAAATCAGAATCTGTTCTCGTCGGCGTTTTCCTTCTGGAAGAGGATGATGTTGGTGTTTTCGGTACAGTCGTCGTTCCCCAAAATCGCGCGCAACGGCGGCGACAAAACACCCGCGGTATTGGTGTTTCGCAAAGGGAGAAGAAAGAGAGAGAGAAAGAGACATCATTTCTCTGTCTCTCTAACTCTCTCTCTCTCTAAAAGTGCGCTAAACGCGCACACGATGCACGAGAGAGAGATAACAAAAATGAGGTCTCTCACGAGATATTTCGAGGATATAAATTAGGCAGCCAAAAAGAGAGAATTTTGCCTCTGAATTTGTTTTTCTTTGTCTCCTCTTTTCTTGTGTTTTGTGACCAAAAGAAAGAGGTTTGACGAGGAGACATTCAAAAGGCGAGATCTCTTTTTTCTCTTTTCTTTTTGCCCCACAAAAATAAACACACGTTCGAGTGCTCTTTTGTGCTCTGCTCTAATCAAATCGAGCGCAAAAATGGCATCCTCCGCGTTCGCATCGACATCAGCGGCAGCCTTTCCGGCTTTGAATACTGCGGCGAAAACGAGGAGTGCGGGACGAAAAGCATCATCATCGAGGAGTGTCTCGAAGATGAGAGCGATTCAGTCGTCGTCGACCTCCTCTGCGACTGAAGAAGAAACGGTGGAGGCGCGAACGACGACACCAACGGAGACGACCCCCACGTCCTCCTCGCTCTCGAAAGATCTCCTCCCTAAAGAAATAGGATCGTGTTCCAAAGACGAGTTAGACGCGTGGCTGGCAGATATCATGAAACTCCCAGAACAGAAGATGAAGTTGGAATACTTCAAAGAGGAAGGGCGAGGGTTAGTCGCGACCGAGTCGATCAAACGAGGCGAGAAAGTTCTGGAGATTCCCCAAGAGGCGATAATCACGGTCGAAGTCGCTCTGAAGGAGTCTTTGTTACGAGAGAAGAAAAAACTCGCCGAGTTGCAAGAGTGGTCGATATTGGCGACGTTTTTAGCGGAGACGGCGCAGAATTTGAGCACAGAGGATAATTCGTCCAACAAGTATAGGTTCGCGACGTACGTGAAAGCGTTGCCGAGGAGCACCGGGTCGGTTTTAGAGTGGCCGGAATCGGACGTGAGGACGCTGTTGGCGGGGTCGCCGAGTTTGTTCTCGGCGTTGGAGCGAAGAGCGAGCGTGGCGGCGGCGATTGCGGAAATTCGAGTCAACTTCCCGGAGTTGAACGAGAAAACGTTACAGTGGGCGTTTGATATTTTGTTCAGTCGGTTGATTCGGTTGGAAAGTTTAGGAGGTAACTTAGCGTTGGTGCCGTGGGCGGATATGTTGAATCACCAACCCGGTTGCGAGGCGTTTATCGATTTAGATCGAGGATCGAGGAAAGTGTGTTTGACGACGGATAGAAGTTACGAACCTGGGGAACAAGTCTGGGCAAGTTACGGCCAAAGACCGTCTTCAGAGTTGTTGATTTCCTACGGGTTTGCGCCAGCGGTAGGCGATAATCCAGACGACGAGTACGCGTTGAATTTACAAATCGACGAGGAGGATCCGTTTGCGAGCGCAAAAGTGAACGCGTTGGCGAGCCAAAATATTCAAGCTTTTGAAACGTTTCCTTTGCGGTTGAACGGGTATCCTAGACAATTGTTACAGTACGCATCTTTTGCTATGTGCACGCCGGACGACCCGTCGAAAGTGGACGAGTTGTGTCGCGCGGCGTTTGTGGATATCCAAGCGCCAAAATCGTTGCGAAACGGTGTCGATTTGGCCAGAGGGTTATTAGCGTCTAAAAACGTCTTAAAATCGAAAGGTAAACGAGGCGCGGTTTTAGGTGGTGTCCAAGGCGAGATTGCCGTTCGAGAGATGCTGGCGGATGTGACCAGAGACGCGTTAGATAGATACGCGAACACGGTGGATAAAGATAAAGGTTTAGCGTTGGGAAGGATGCCGGAGATGCCGGAGGCGAGCATGTGGATCGGAGATGCGAGCACGGCGATCAAGAGTTCCATGCGATCGGTATGCGCGGCGAGAGTTAGAGTTTCAGAGAGGAGAATTTTAGCCAAAACGGATTCGGAGGTGAGATTACAGCTCCGAAGATTAAAGAGCGAGCAAATGAACAGCAAATAGATGAAATCATAGAGAGCGAATACGAAAATACATACCACTCAAAAACAAGCAACACAAACGATGAAAACGCGCGCTAAGTCTACGATTCTCCACACTCTTATGAAAATTAATGTGCTAGTTACTTATATTATTATTATTATCAAACTCTACTAATAAACTGTCGCTTACGCCTGTTGCGCCGGGAACTCGAAGGAGACGTCCTTACCAGTCAACTTCTTATACACCCCAGCAAACGTTTCCAACTTGTACTCCGTCTCCGTCTTCTTGGACGGGTCCAAATACACCTTCAACAACTTAGAACCATCCAATCGGTATCTTTGTCTCTTCCCCACAATCTCCGTCGGGTACACCAAATCCTCGAGCAAACTGGCGTGCACGGCGGTCAGCGTTCGAGAACGCGGTCTCGCTCGCGCAAAGTTCGCTTTCGGCACAGGGCGAATTCTTCTGTTACCGACAAAAACAACGTCTTTGTTCGAGAACTTCTTTTCCAACTCTCTCACCAATCTTTGCTGGATCTTGTGGAACGCCTTCAAGTATCTGTACGGGACGTGGATGACGACGGCGGTGCGGTTCGCAATCGCAACTTCTGCCGCGCCGCAAATGAAGAGGTTTTCGAGGTCCGCTTTTAACTCTTGGTTCGTGTTCTCTAAATCTTGAATGGCCTGTTTAACCATCGACGAGAGAGAATAACAGAGATGAGAAAGCATATAAAGGTAAGTATACAGAAACCAAACAAACTCTTGATGAGCGACGAGAGGAGGACATCATCCGGCGAAACGCCCCCACCCCGTAGGGCCAGAAATACCATCCTTTCGCGCGCTCACGAACACCCTCGCGACCGAGAAAACTCCACAGAAAACACCTCCCGACAGGAAACAAGTATCGCGCGGTATGAATTCACTCGAATTGCTCGAGTTCATCCACTCTCGTGCGCTCATCTCGCGCGTGAGAAAAACGTTTCAGAGCCCCATTTTTACTCCCCGCAGAAAAGCCCCGCCATTTTTTTGCGCGAAGGAGGAGGAAGTGGGTGAAGATTTCCGCGCAAATATACGCGTCGCGCGCGAAATTCTCGCGAACGATTCTATATTCAAATAACATAAAACGTACCTTGGCGACCGTGTTTTCAAAATCGGTCGGCTTGACGCCGGCCTCTTTCACAATCTTAGAGCGAGACATTTGTTCTGTGCAATGTTGTGAAGACGAGACGTTTGTAAAATTATTTGGGACTTTGCTTTGGAATGGGGAGTCAATATGGGAGTTGTTTTTGTGCCATTCTGTTGGTTGACGAATAATATCGCAACGTTATGGTATTGATTACACAGGAGAACACAGGAGAACACACGACGAACTCTCCTTCTTTCTCTCTATTTAGTATCGTGGTTAAACGTTGACCAAAGGCCTGTACTTCAAAGGTTTCGGCGCTTCCCCGCCCATTCGCTCGATGCGATGCGCTTCGTACTCGTCGTAGCTGCCTTGGTAAAACGTGACTTGCGAGTCGCCTTCGAAGGCGACGATGTGCGTGGCGATTTTGTTCAGGAACCATCGGTCGTGGGAGATGACAAAGGCGCAACCGTTCCAGGAGAGCAAGGCTTCCTCTAAAGCGCGCAAAGTGGCGACGTCCAAGTCGTTCGTCGGTTCGTCCAGTAAGAGGCAGTTGCCGCCGGAGGTTAACACTCGAGCGAGTTGGAGGCGGTTGCGTTCGCCGCCGGAGAGGTCGCCGACTTTCTTCTGTTGGTCAGAGGATTTAAAGTTGTACCAGGAGCAATACGCTCGAGAGTTGACGGCTTTACCGCCTAAGTTGACCTCGTCGGCGCCGCCGGTGAGCTCCTCGAAGACGGATTTCGATGGGTCCAAAGAGTCGCGAGATTGGTCCACGTACATCAGTTTCACCGTTTCGCCAACCGCGCACGACCCAGCGTCAGGTTTATCTTCGCCAACAATCATTCGGAAGAGAGTGGTTTTGCCAGCACCGTTTCCTCCGACGATACCGACGATCGATCCAGGTGGAATAGTTGCCGTGAAGTTGTCGATGAGTAATCCTCTCGTGTCGAAACCTTTCGTCAAGCCTTCGCACGTCAAAACGACGTCGCCTAAACGGGGCGCGGTTGGAATGGTGATAGAATCCATACCTTCGCGTTTGGTGTATTCCGCCGAAGCCGCGCATAACTCGTCGTACGCTCTCAAACGCGCTTTTCCTTTTTTCTGTTGTCCTTTTGCGTTTTTACGCACCCACTCCAACTCTTGTTTCAACGCTTTATCCATGCTCGAGGCTTTTTTATCCTCCATGTCTAACCTGTTCGCTTTCGACTCTAACCAAGTCGTGTAATTGCCTTCGAATGGAATACCTTCGCCACGATCCAACTCTAGAATCCAACCGGCGACGTTGTCGAGAAAGTATCGGTCGTGGGTAATCGCAACCACGGTGCCGCGAAACTGCGCCAAAAACTGTTCCAACCACGCGACGGATTGCGCGTCCAAGTGGTTCGTCGGTTCGTCCAACAACAAAATATCCGGATCAGCGAGCAACAAGCGACAAAGAGCCACGCGTCTTCGTTCACCACCGGATAAGTTTTTCACCAGCGCCTCTCTCGGTGGCACTCTCAACGCATCCATCGCGCGATCGACGGTTCGATCGATTTCCCACGCGTTACTCGCGTCCAATTTATCTTGCAGTTGGGTCATTCGTTTCATCAACTTATCGATGTCCGCGTCTGGGTTCGCCATGTCCACGGAAATTTGCTCAAACTCCGTAATTTCCGCCTTGATCGCCGCCACCCCGGCGTCCACGTTCTCCCCGACCGTCTCCCCGGCGTCCAACTCGGGCTCCTGCTCCAAGTAGCCGATTTTTATGCCGTCGTCCAAATAAATGTCGCCGTCGAACGCGGTGTCTTGCCCGGCTAAAATCCGCATCAACGTCGACTTCCCGGCGCCGTTCGCGCCTAATATCCCGATTTTCGCCCCTAAATACATCCCCAAATTGATGTTTTTGATCAGCTCTTTCCCTTGCGGGGTGACTTTTCTCACTTTATTCAAGGAAAGTATTATTTTCCTCGTTTCGGTTTGGTAGGCGGAGCCTTCGGAGACGCCTTTGGAGCCTCCCGATTTCATCGATTGGTTCTGTTTCTTTGCAGCTGCGCCTCCTCCTCCTCCTCCTCCTCCTCCTCCTGGAGCAGCGGCATCTCCGCCACCACCGGTAGTATTTGACGGCGACGGTGGCGCAGGCGCGGCGGCTTTCCCTTTCCTCGCGCTTTTTTTCCCCATCGCCGTTATCTGCGTCCCACCCGTTCGTCCTTGGTGTCGGCGGTTACAATTCGATGATGATTTTACATCGAGTAAACGATGGTGTTGTTTCCCTCCAAAAAACACCGAAGACGTCGTCCGCGAGGAGAAAGCGCAACCACTCGTCGTCATTTTCGTCCGTTTCGTTTTTTCGTTCGTTCTGTGTCGATGATACCAACGGCTCGTGAATGAAGTGTTTTTGTGAGGGTAATTCGCTTAAAAACCTCAGAAATTGTCCCAAAGGTGGGGGAGAAAAAAAACGTCATCGGGTGATGATGATGATGTTGGAAACGAGAAAGAAAACGTATTCGAGACGAAGCGTCATCGCTGCAAAACCTACTATTACGGCTGCGAGGACGACGACGAGGACCGAGGATGACGACGACGACGTGAACGTCGTTTCTGAAACGATGAGAAAGAGAAGAGGGAGAAGAACTCACGAGGAAGAAGATTATGCATTACCGTTACCGAGTGGAAAGAAGCACAAGAAGCGCGAGGAGGAGGAGAAGACGAAGAAGGAGACGAAAGGAAAGAAGAGAGTGGTGCTCGCGCTCTTTTTACTCTACTCATCCGTGGGAATGATCCTCGTAATTTCGTATCTTCGTTTGCTCATCGTTCCAGACGCGGTGAGAACGAAAGCGATGGAACACGCGGAGTTCCTCTTCCCGTCCTGGATGGGGGTGAACGAGACGTTCTTGAACCTCCTCCCGGCGCTGAATCCAGACGTTTTGAACTCAGATTCGTATTACAACGCGACGGAACATTTAATCGCGGCGAGGCAAGTTTCGGATATGTTGAACGCCAAACCGAAACATCCGGTGGTTATCGTGCCGGGGTTCGTAAACACCGGGTTGGAGCTGTGGAAATCAAAGCCGTGCATAGCGAAAAGGACGCAGTTTAGACAGCGGATGTGGGGGACGCCGGCGATGGCGAAGGCGTTTTTTTATAACAGGACGTGTTGGTTGGAACACATGGGATTGGACGCGAGGACGGGGGAAGATCCAGACGGAATCGTCTTGAGACCGGTCGAGGGAATCGATAGCGTCGATTGGTTCATGCCGGGGTACTTCGTTTGGGGACGGATGATTGAAGCGTTGGGCGAGATTGGATACACCGGGAGTAACATTCACGCGCACTCGTACGATTGGCGATTGAGCCCGGAGCAGTTGGAAAAACGAGACGGCTATTTCACAAAGTTGAAGAAGCAAATCGAAGGCATGCGAGAGACAAACCCGGGAGAAGAGAAAATCGCGTTGTTGGCGCACTCGTACGGCGATACTTTATCGCGATATTTTTTAGAGTGGGTTGAATCTCCGAAAGGGGGGAAAGGTGGCGCGAATTGGGTGAGCGATAACATAGCCGCGTACGTGAACATTGCTGGACCAACTCTGGGGATGCCGAAATCGGTCTCCGCGTTACTTTCCGGCGAAATGCGCGATACCGCGGTGTTGAACGAGCTCGAGATGACGTTAGGTCCGATGATTAACACGTTCGTGGAAAAACTGATAGGATCTTTGGAGGAAATCACGTTAGTCTTTCGGAGTTGGTCGAGTTTGTGGTCGATGTTGCCCATAGGCGGGGATGAGGTTTGGGGCGGTTCTGAAATAGCAGCGTCGTCATCGACGACGAGCGACCAAGAGGAAGTGATCGACGAAACTCCTTTATCCGCGGACGTTGCCGACGCGAACTTCTTAACCATACGCGAATTCAAAAACCAACGCGAGAAGAAGAAATGGAAAAAACAGCAAAAAGAAGCGTCTGCCACGCTCACTGGATTATCCATGGATAATTCTTTACACTTTCTCCACGATTTGGCGAAACAAACGACGCCGGCAAACGCGGAAACGTCGTTTAAGAAGCGAACGAAAGATAAATGGTACGGGCACCCGTTACGTTCGAAACTTCCGAACGCGCCAAAAATGAAAATCTTCTGTTTATACGGCGTCGGCAAATCCACCGAACGCTCTTACAGGTACACGAAAGACGGTTTCGGCGAACATCTCGGCGGCGGCGGCTCCGACGAGGGGAACGTACGCCGCCACCATCACCGCACCGCGTCGACATCTCTCACCGCGAACGCCTCCGTCGTCGCCAAACAATACAAACTCGACGTCGAATCCGACCCTTCGCAACTGGAATGGCAAAAAGGCACGCTCTCCGTCGACGGCGACGGCTCCATCCCGCTCGTCTCCTTAGGCTACGCCTGCGCCTCCCCTTGGCGCGCGAAATCCCAAAACCCGTCCTCCATCCCAATCAAAATTCGCGAATACGCGCATCTTCCGAAAACGCTCATGGAAGGTGGATTTCAAGGCATCTCCGAGGGCGAACACGTAAACATCATGGGTAACGTCGATATGATTCGTGACGTGTTGAAAATTGTCACCGGTCACGGCGACGCTGTCGAGGAAAGAATCTCGAGCGATTTACCCGCCATCGTTCGAAAGGTCGACGAAAACCGATTGAAAAGTACTAAAAGGGGAGGAGGAAGAAGACTTCATCGCAACAAAGCGGGGTTTTGAAAACAAACAAACGCCTGATGAAAACGCCCCACGTGTTCTTACGCATTGCTTCAAAATCCGAGAAAATACCGTCGTCATAGATATATATTGTAGCGCAGTAGGTGAATAGACAACGCAAAGCTCGATACCTAAAACCTACACCCTAAATTTTCCAATGGTAATTCACCTCAATTCAATTCTCTTCAGAGCTCGTACACGAATACTATTAACAACGACGACAAAAGCATCATCATGTCCTCCATGGACGAGTTCAAGAAGATGAAAGTGCAGGTGAGGAGACCCCTATATTTCGTCGTTTGTTGCCTCGTCTTACTCTTACTCTTACTCTCTCTGTTTCATTCGTTTTCCAATTTTGAATTCGTCTCTCAATTCTCCCTCGTTTCCCCGCTATGAAAGCGCGAAGCGTTCTTTTCTCTGGTGCTTCGTTTTTCGAGTCGTCGTCGTCGTTTACTAAAATTCTGACCGCTCGTCTCTCTCGCTTTATTTGCAATGATGTAACAACAACAACA
>TARA_B110000459_G_scaffold122969_1_pt1 | contig 16757 bp, 24 predicted proteins | sample TARA_B110000459 | Tara Oceans TARA_B110000459 (sample SAMEA4398296) | marine metagenome | biome: Polar Biome; feature: [SRF] surface water layer (ENVO:00010504); material: water (ENVO:00002006), including particulate matter (ENVO:01000060) such as... | depth 5 m | reverse complement strand
TCCTGTGTGTGTTACTGTGTGTTGTAGCATTATTGCTACTCTTTCATTATACTACAAATAAATCTGTTGTCAACCATAATATAGCCATAAAAAAACCCATGTAAAAAATACATGGGTTTTAAGTAAATATATTACTAGTAATATACTTTAGTCACGATCAAATAGTTTCCACAAAACTGCTGCGGCAATAAGACCAGTTAGTCCAGCTGAACCAAGTTGTCCAACTATTCCAATAACAGTTCCAATAACATCTCCACCTAAGAAAGGCACAGATCCACCAAATACTATTTGTAGCACAATAGCAAGTCCAATTAGCATTACACCAATATCAACACCGCCAGCTACTACACCTTTGATTTTATCTAACATAGTTATTTCTCCTACGTTTTCGTGACCGATTTTGTTATGTTAGTGTGAGCTTCAGCGGTCACAACTGATCCCATCCCTTTCACTAACCCTAATTCTTTATAAATGTTACACTATTATATCATACTTATACGGTTTTGTCAACCAGTTATAGCCTGTTTTTATTCATATAGTATAAGTACTCATTTGGTACCCATTGCTGGTACCAATTATTAGCGCCACCTTGCTTTTTAGCAATAGCCTCTGGCATGTTAATTTCTTTGCCCCAAATGCTCATTACAGTAACATGTTCGTTAATAAAACGTGGACTACTTAATGCAATATGCATCCAAGTCTTTTCACGTGCTGTGGCCTTCCATGTAGGCACTTCTCTAAACTCTGGTGTCCATTTTTGATAAATGCCTCTATTGTTTTTTGCATACTTTTCTAGTACGTTATGATCATCAATTATTTCCCAATGTTTAAACATTACCTGCTTAACTGGAATTCCGCTACGTGGCATCTTATGTTCTAGGAACTTATAACCTATTGAATAAAATATTTCACTCATATAGTTTAATTGAATAGTAACATCTGTGTGATAGCCCCATGCTAGTTGACCCCTGGAGGCTTGCATAGTTTGTATCCCTTCGTCATCAAAACTACCTAATAAGTGAGTTACGTTCTTTTTAGCCTGTTCAAATATTGTTTGATTGTTAGTTGCTATTGAATATAACAGTGCCGCATTAACCATATTAAAATTATATGTACCGCATCCATTTGGCCCAATGCCGCTTTGTCCATTAACTCCAAATTTGTTTTGTGAGGTAGAATTACGCTCTGGATTTTTAACATCACATTGCGCTCGTCTTTGTTGTGTATGAAAGGGATTTCCCATAAAAACCTCGTCAAAATAGGCTTTTACAATCTTGTGTTCTGGTGGGGTTAAAGGCATCAAATCTTTGAAATAAGCGTAGAACTCAGCTGTCCTTGCCATTACTTGATACTTTTGATATTGCATATGATTTATGTCTTTAATTAAAAACTCTTCTCGTACATTACGATAAGTAGCATGATGCAAAATAATGTCTGCCATATCGTTAATTACGTAGTTGTAATCAAAATGCATTAGTAAAGGTACATCCTGGATGCACTCAGTCATAGCTTTATGATTGCCTTTAGTTATAATATGTAGTTTAGAATTATCTGGTGCCCAACGCTCTACTCGTGCATGATCGTTTGCCATTAAGAAATGTTGTAGTACATTTTTACATCCACCATGCTTTGTCTTATAGCGTTCTTGTTTATCCCACACATTTGAATAGCCACGATATTCGCCTTGTTCCATAAGATATCGTAGTCGACGTTCATCTACAAAATCAAAGTCAGCTGGTATTTTTAAATCTACAAAGTCTGATGTTTTATAAAACGAATAGTCAACACTTGCAGGAATTGGCTGCATTAGTGGTGTACTGTATGAGGTTCCAATTGGGTCTAATGTGGCCGGCTCACCCTGCTCACCTGCACAAATTACTTGACCAGTAAAGTAACTTCCATCGTCTGAAATAACTCTAATAGGTGGACTGCCGTCTGTGCATGCACTTAATGTACCGCTTGCATTAACACATGCCGTGAGTGTGAATAGTAGTAGTAGAGCTGAGTATTGCTTTATCATGACTGTATTTCCTTAATGTTTACAATATAAGTTATATTATACAACAAGAAGTCTTGGTTGTCAACCAGTTATTTTGCGTAATTAATGGTTAATTTACTGCCTGGTTGTGGGCGTTGCCCTGCTGGAAAGTGTCTTTCTGGATATCCTGTGCAGTATAGCACGGATTTTGTTGGAATTACTCTAGCAAATGGTCTCTTTTTAATCATCATTTACTCATTCCGTATGCACTACCTGTAAGTATTGCACCAAAAGCCAAATGGAATAATCCACCGCCCATAAGAGTAAATGGGGTATGTTGAGCGGTAATCATGCTCATCAATTCTAACTGAACAAGAACTTCTTCAGTATTTTCGACAAGAAGTAACAATGAAGTTACATCAGGTCTAGTAAGCCCGTACCAAATAGGCACGAACATAAAATCATAAAAGCAAATTAAAAGGTACACAGACAAGGCAGACCATCGCCAAGTCATTGTACTTCGTTCTAGATCACTTAGAGACACAATTAAGTGCTTCTTTGCACATAGTTGCTTCTACGCCCCAAATCATTAGAGCGACAAATCCTACTACGCATACTGCAATTATTATAAATTTCTTATTCATAAGTTTCTCCTATCAACTGCTAGTATTTAGTTATCTTCCTCTATTATTTGAAGCTTCTATTGACGTTTTAAGTGTTGGCCAATCTGTTTCTGTGTAAGTAACAGTGAACTCTAGTTCTTCTTCGCCACGTTTTACTTTAATTACAGTTGTATCACCTGGTAGTGCATATAATGTTTCCATGAATAGATTAAATGATGAACGTATTTTTTTGCCATCCATTTCTAAAATGATATCATCTTGTTGTAATCCTGCAAGCTCACCTGCTGACATCTTACGTGGCTCTGACTTCATTGAAGGCGCACTTACTGTAGGCGCTTCGTAATGAACGTATGCCATATTTCTATCTTTACGTTCTATATCTTTTATATCTTCAAATTCAAAATTCTTTGTCATAAATGCGGTGTCAACGTAAGGCACATATCCTTTTTCTGCGTATTCATCAGATAAGATATATTCCATACTACGCACTGCTTGTCTAGCGCCGACTGCAAATCCAACTCCATCCCAACCTGGTATCTTTCTGTTTGGAGATAGTATACTTTGTGCAACACCAAATACTTTAACGTCTTCGCCTATAACTGGTCCGCCGCTGTTTCCTTGATTAATAACTGCATCTACTTGTAGCATTAATGAATATGGACGCTGTCCAAATCTTCCATCATATGTAACAATGCCTTGTGTACTGTTCCAAGGTAGGCTCATGCCGTGTCCAATAACAACAACTGGGTCACCTTCGTTGATATCTTTATAGTCTGCAAATTCTAATGCTTCCCATTTTTCGTTATCTTTTTTCATAATTTTAAGAATGGCAATATCAGCAACCATGTCATAGCCAATTACTTCGCAATCATAAGTCCACATGTCAATAGCAGTATTAATGCTTATTTTCATTGTGTCTGGGTTTTCCTCAAATGCATCTATGACATGATGATTAGTCATAATAAGTGCATACTCGTCTGTTACTTCAACAAAGAATCCTGTACCTCTGCCGGACATTTTTCCTACTGCAGCGTTCCTTTCATTTTCTTTGTTGGGAAAGACTGATATCATTACAACACTTGGAAAGCCGCTGTATATGAAATCTTTAATTTTACGTTCATGGTCAAATGCATCGCCATTAAGTACAAAAGCATTTACATCATAGATAGCTTCTGCAATGGGTTTATTCTTTTTCCAAACCCAAGCTATTCCATCGTGAATTGTTTCTTGTATACTTCTATAATGTGCATTGATTACGACATTGATCACTACTGCTGCCAACAGGAGCATTACTACTCTTTTTATGTTACTCACTTAGTATTCCACCTATTAACTGTTATATAAGTATTTATCTATTTAGAAAAATCTTTATAACTGTTGTTAATGTTGATCTAGTGTTGATCTAGTGTTGAAACACTTCATTGTCAAAACACCAAAGATTACAGACTTTCCATTCCTGTGTTTCTATTGCATTTACAAGTGTTTTAGTATAAAAAGAATTGTTTAAGATGTCCGATAGTGAATGAGTATACAGGCTTATAGTTTGGCCTGGGTGGGGAACTATGGGACCATTGTGTCTATCTACATCTAGATGCTCGTGGAAAGGACTCATAGCAAGTGGCTTATCAGAAAAGACTTCAGTTGCGTATATGTAACTACAAGGCCAAAGTACACCTCGAAAGTCAATTTGTATTTGTTTTTCTCTGAACGCATTACACTTACTAGGAGTTTCATTGTTAGCTGGATCATCTGGAACTGCAATAGAATCTTTTAGGTGTATTAGCTTTTCATCATGTTCGTGTATATTTTCTGTGCCTATTGCGTATTCTTCTGTATCAGTTTTTGTATATAAATCTTCGCCGGGAATACAACTGTGTCTAGTTTGAAACCAAGTAAAATCTAAGTCTTTAGCACGTTGCTCTGCTTCATTGTATTGATGTAAGTTATGATCAAACAATGTAAATATCCAGTTAGCTTGTCCACCTGCAGCAATAAATGCTTTAATGTTACGCACTACCATTTCATATGTTGTTGAGCGTCTGTGTATATGATGTGTATCTTCTAATCCATCAATTGCAAAGTTTACTCTATGTGCTCGGCCAGATAATGTACTGCCAAGCTCTGTCCAAAACTTCTCATTACGAGCGCCACCGTTGGTATTAATGTGTATTGAACATTCAGGGTGTGCGTCTACTGTAGATTTTACAAATTTAACTGCGTCTGGATGCATACACAAGTCACCTACATTGCCGTCAAACAGTATTTCGTTTAGCTTCATGTCCTTTGTATCTTCATACATAATACGCTTCCATAGATCCAACGGCATATGATTTAAATCTAAGTTGTCTATATTTTTGCCACCGGTAACATTACGAGTACAACCAGGGCATTTAGCATTACAATGTGATGTAATTTCAATTTTAATATTATTGAAATTGTCTAGCCAGTTCATACTATATTTTTTGCCATTCTGCATAAATCCGGTCGCTGTCGCCGTCCCATTTACATTCAATTACTTTGCATCCATATTTGTCTGCCCATTCATAATTAAGTTTAATATTCCAAGGGAAGAAAACAATTTCTTCCATTCCTTTCCATGGGTGGTCACCTAGTCCTGGATTTTGCCTCCAGTATAACCGTCCACCTGGCTTTACTAAACTAACTGCCTTTTCTACTTGTGGCTCAACATCTTCTGCTGTGCCAAAGTTTAGGCTACCTAGTATAATAGCGACATCATATTCTTTAGTAGGGTTAAATTCCATAATACCTACTAGTTCATCAGCTTTTGTATTTGCAGGATCAATGCCCCACATACGTTCATTCCAATGTTCTTTAAATAAATTAAAGCCGCATCCAATATCAACAATACTGTCGGTTTCTGTTACCTTGTCTAATAGCGCCCATCCACTGTATGTGTAATGATCGTAATTTGGGTTCCAGTTGTTACCGAAGTAACGGTCTCTAATATCTTTGTCCATGTTATACTGACATCTCTGCTTTGATAGTTGGCATAGGATCATAGTTCACTAATGCATAACTATTTATACTAGTCTCTAATACTTCTTCTAAGCTAGTAAATTGAGGCATCTCTAATTGTGGAAGTTTATGTGGCTTACGTGAAAGTTGCTGTAGCACTTGTGGCATATGGTTATTATATACATGACAGTCACCACCAGTCCACACAAACTCACCTACTTTTAAATTACAAATCTGTGCAAGCATATGAGTAAGTAGACTGTAGCTAGCAATGTTAAATGGTACACCCAAGAACATATCAGCACTACGTTGATATAGTTGACAACTTAGTTTGCCGTCCACTACATAAAATTGTGCAAGTGTATGACACGGCGGCAATGCCATCTTATCTATTTCACTGACGTTCCATGCATTTAATATAATGCGCCTGCTGTCTGGGTCTGTTTTAATTTGTTCAATGATTTGTGCTATTTGATCCACGCCCTGGTGTGTTGATATGTGGAATCGAGTGTCGCGTCCACGCCATTGTTTACCATATACTGGTCCTAACTCTTTGACGGTATCTGTATTTTCATAACCAAGTGCTACACCCTGTGCATCTGCATTAGCAGTCCAAATAGTAGTCTTGTCTACTAACTCCTCACGTGGTGCATTGTAGCGTATCTCAGCTAGCCTACGCTCGTCTGTACTACCTTCAAGTAACCATAACAGTTCACTTACAACGCTTTTCCATGCTAGTTTCTTTGTAGTTACTGCTGGAAATCCTTTTTCTAAATCAAAATGCATCTGGTATCCAAACACACCCATTGTGCCTGTTCCAGTTCTATCACCTTTTGTTTTGCCGTTTGCTAAAATGTTCCCTAACGCATTTAAATATGTTTTCATATTTTACTCCATTGTTCAATTGTTAGTCCATCTGTTTCTGTATCAATGTTTACTAACTCGTATGTTTCTAAAATTGTATTCTCTGGCAGAAATGTGTCGCAATCATATACACCTACTATTCTGCTTAACCAAAGTTCATCTATGATTGGCATTAATGTGTTTACAAGTCTACTGCCACCAATAATCCATACATTATTATGCCCATCTAATTCTTCAATTAACAGTTTTTCAACTTCATCAATTGAAACTACGCATTGTGCGCCAAGGGCTTCGCCGCTTGTAACTACAATATTATATCGTCCTGGTAACGGCTTAGGCATATCCGGATCGTCCCATGTATTCTTGCCCATTACTACGACACCACCTTTTGTCATTCTTTTAAACCATGACTGGTCTGCACTATTATGAGGCCAAGGTAGCGTTCCATCTTTGCCAATGCCCCATCCATCATCACATGCTAATATTGCGCTAATCATGTGATGTAATGTCCAAATGTTCCAAAGAACGCTAGTACAGAAAACACATATACAAATACCACTAATGTATCTCTACTCATCATTTGCTGGTTCCTTTCTTTTTAATTCTTTACACGCCTTTTTATACATATCAATTCCTATACATTTGTTTTTTAATTGTTTTTTAAATCGTTCAACTTTTTGTTGAATGCTCTCATCTTTAATGAGTAGAAAATCATCCCAGTCTATGACAATTCTTTTCCCATCAGTATCTGTAAACAAGTGATCGCCTCCAATATCTACGTAGGAACTATTAGTTTTAAGTGTGTCTAAAAACACTTTAATAAAAAATAATATTACTTCCGTATAGTAGATTTCACTGTTTTCATCTCTAGCTTCTTCCAGCCATTTAAGTGATTGTTCACTGTCTAGTTTGGCCATTTCATAATGTATATACTGATTATCATTTGACAATTTTATATCTAAAATCAAGTTATATTTTAAATAATCATTTATCCAGATAACATCATTTTTTAAACTTTGTAATTCTATGTTACTGTAGTTGGGTATTACTTTAAAAAAACTAGTCATCATTTGCTGGATATTTCATTTGTAATTTTTCAATTAGTTTCCGTTGTTTTTCAATTTGTCTTTTTTGTTTTTTTAATATCCTACGCTGTCTCTCCACTTCAGTTAGTGTGGGGAATTTTACTACATTGTCCATTATTATAATCCAAATTTGTTTGGCACCTTAGGATGCCGTCTAGCTATTAAACATAGTTCAGCTGGAACCACACTTTTCATTTTCCATTCCATAAAGTCTGTCACTTGTCCCCAGAGGGTATGTGCAGATGGAGTAAACCTAGGCATAAATCTACCATACGCTGATGCATCAAGCATTTCGTTTATCAGCACCTCAGGCTCGGGATAATTTTCTATTTGTGATGTAACATGTATCCAATGTAAATCATTAATCCATGCTTTTGCAATTCCATGGTCTGCATGTTCTACGTGAGATCCGCTGTCAAACAATACAACATCAGTGTTGTTAGTAATACTGTAACAAAGTCTTTTACATGCTACTTTATACCAGTCTTGTTTTTCGTTTGTTTGCATATCTCTGCACCAATCAAAATCATCTGGCAAATTAGGATTGTCTTTTTTAAATATGGGACATTCGGTATCCCATCTTGCTCTTACTATACCAACTATTTCTTTTTCTAAATTTAGTTTTTTGATATAATTTACAGACTTAAAATGACTCCATACTTGTCCCCACACACCTTTAAAAATCTCGCTGTGTACTTGCATAAACTCTGCATCAGTGTCCCATCGGTAGGCTTGTTTTTCTTTTTGATCTTGGCGCAACAGTGGAAAGCGAACAATGTCAGCTTTCATAAATTCAGTAAGTTCTTCTTGATTAGTTTGCTGGAAATATGCAAATTTATCTTTAGTTTCAGGTTCCTTACAATGGCTCCAGGTATGCCCTACGTGTATTAAATTAAAATGAGGTTTGTATATGTCACAGATAGTATCAAACGTTTCACGTGTATGAGTACGTGTCTCGCCCGACCATGCTAGTATTAGTGTTTGTTTATCTGCCATAGTTATACATCTTCTATTTTACTATGTAATTATAACTTAGATAAGGGGATTTGTCAAGTTAAAACGCTGCGCTATTTGGAGACTATGGGCCTGCTTGTCCGTTACCCATTCCAAGTTCATCTAATTGGTCTCTAGTAACTTCATCATTGTAGAGGCCATTCTCATCAGGAGTTTCAAATTGTGGTCTGCTGGGTCTATTCCTTTCAGAATACCCATCTTTATCACCTGGATTAATACTTTTTGGTTTAGTCATGAATACAAATGTACCACCTTTTTCTTCACCACCATTGCCGAGTGTTTTAAATTGACCTTCTGCACCTTTTTTGCCTTCACCTGCAGCTTTAGCCATTGCTTTGTTTATTTCTGCCATGTTTTCATCTGTATATTCTACTCTATAATACAAAGGTTGTGATTCATCCTCAATACGGATCATTAAACGAATCCAAGGCTTTGCTGGTTCTATCCATACAATCTCTACATCCTTGCCAGCTGGTATTCCTGTAATAGGAGTGCCCTGCAACGCATAAATTGAATAACCAGTGTATGCACTAGATGTTAATAACATTGGAATAAGCACCAATAACATGAGTGGATTTTTCCTACTTAGAATTAATGCATAAAGTGTTATGACGCTTGTTACAAAAATTAGTGTTGCTGCTGTATATACCATTTATAATCTCCTTACTGTGTGCTGGGTTTATGTGGTACTACTGTTCTTGTATGATTAAAAACTTTACCAACCCGACCTTCTTTATCTATTTCAAACCCAGGTGTTCTTACAACCTCACCTTTGCTAGTTACAAGAAATTCAACTGTGTATACTTCTTTGTATCTAGGATTAATATCTATTACTGTTACTGTTACTTTCAAAGGTTCTACTTGACTGCGAGACCAACTATATACGTGTACATTTGGATAATACAACCCAGGTACAATGCCTCTAATATTAATTACTTCTCGATTTATTTTAATAAATGATACTTCACCGTCAATTACCATTCTGTCATTGCTTGTGCCAAGGTCATCACGTTCGAGATTCATGCCCATGCCAGCTTTATTACTAAATCCAACAGGAGGATCGCTGTCGTGTCCTAGCCATAAGTCAACATCCACTGCACTTGTATTGTCCCACTCAATGAGAATCATAGCTTCGGCTTTAGATGGAATATCTTGTTTTTTAGTAATGGGATTAATCAAAAGAAATGCTATAACGAATAAGACTACAAACCCTAATAGTACATTAAAAAGCATATCGTTGAATGCGAGTTGATTCCCGCTGCGTCTACGTGCCATTGCGTTAGCCTACTTCATGTTCGACAGTTGTAATTTGTATCTTAAGGAATAAACTAAAGACCAAACCCGATAATGTTGTAACAAGTGCGGTACTCATGCCAGCTGCCATATCACTAATAACTGCCTTCATTGATTCTATATCACTTGGATCTACACTTCCTAGACTGCTACTTAACATTAGCATAAAGCCAATTAGTGTACCAATCATACCGACGCTTATGCAACTTTCTGCAATAAACCAAGGAGTGTCATAATTTTTTATATGGCCGTAAGAGGTATATCCAATTGCAATTGTGCCAATTGCCCACATTGCCAACGTAACAAAACTTAAATAAGTTTGATCAGCTTCAAGTAAGAATTGTATTGCACCAAACTGTACTGCAACACCGACGCCAATAATCTGTATAACAGTGGCAAGCCACCATATCATAAATCGAGTATTCATGTAATTCATCCTTTTTAAAATTTAAACAAAAAGACTCGACCTTGTTGCAGTTTGCTGTTGTCTGCTTCAATGCGTTATATTATACTCCATACGGTGTGTAATATCTTTACTTTTCATTATATGTTATACGTATTTATGACGTTTCGGAGCTATTATTATGTGTACTTAATACGGAATAACATAGCTTCTTCTTCATTTAAAAAGACATAAGCTGACACTATTGCCTCAATATTATGAGCTAAATGTTCTAGTGGAGTTGTAGTTATGTTACCACGTGGCACTAATAGTGCAGTGTCTAGTTCACGTAATAACTCTAAGAAGTGCTTTCCAGCCATTGCAACTAGGAAAATTTCCTTACCTTCTATTACTGAGCCACCTTTTAAATGTTTTACTATCGTTTTCATTATTAGTTTCTTCTATCGCTAAGTCAAAAATTGCTTGCTGAAAATAATTCCAGTTAGCATGGGTGAAATCATATCCTGTAGATATTCTAACAATAGTATTTACGACAGCGTCTTCGGTGGTGTTACAGTCTTTGTAATTGTGTGCATGCCATTCTTCAAACAAGTTCCAATTAGGTTTTATGTCAACTCTATCACACATAGTATCGTATGCAATAGAAGCTTTATTAATATAATCAATACTAAACAATCTAGTCATATATGGGTACGGCACTTCTTCTCTGTGACTTACTTCTATTTTATAATCTGCTAATAGTTGAGTTCTATATTCTGTGTAGCCATTTTCCATAATGTAGTTTAAGCCTTTATCAACAGCTAATAACAACATTCTAAAAGGCTTGTTTAAAAAATAATCACATGCATCGCCTACGTTAACAACTTCATTATGATTACGTATTGCTATTTCGTCTATAACAGTTAATAAGTAATTGTCAGAACCAGTTAAGTCAATGTGTTGCTCTAAGTGTGAATTAAGCAATAAGTCAATATCAGCAACATTGCTCTTATATGTAAAAGGAGTAACGTCAGGATCAAACCGATCAGTAGTCTTGTACTCAAGTAACCCCATCCATGGATCATCCATATAATATGGACAAAACTTTCTCACATTTACATTTCTTGCTTGGCTAAATTTAAATGCATGAGGTAATGTAAATTTAAAGTTTGAGTCTAGTATAGGTTCGCCTTCAATATCTTTCATATCAGTTAGCATGTCTACTAGTGCTTGTTCTAAATCATCACTGCCGTCAATTGCTCTGCATTTGCTAACAAGGTCATCATGGTCTATTGGTTGACCAATTTCGTCAAACAAATATTGTGGTGGAGTAGGAACATATGCAATTGTTTGTGGAATAGCACCCATATCGTTGCTTAGGCTTAACAGTGTGTTAATTCTAGGACTGTATGTATAGGTGTTCCAGTTGTTGTATGTTACCGGTAATACAAGATTTTCTAATTTACTCATTTAACGTTCGTGCAATCTCAATCATTGTAGCACTAAGGTTAATCTCTGGGTCAGCAACTTGTGTATGCTTAATAAGCCCTTCACGGATTGCAAGTACACAACTATCATATTGATAGTCGTTCTTTGTATAAAGATCTAAGTTTTTATATAACCAACTAAAGATATCATTATACTCATCAGCACGTGCGCTTTTGACAATGAGCTTTCGTGCATCCTGGATTTTACCACTACGGAATAGGTCTACCATACCTAATCGCCACTCACTACTACTGCCACTATCTGTATCGGGCATAGCAAGTGTATTATCCACAATCATCATTTGCACTGTGTTAATAGTCTTACGTAAATCCGGATAATTTGCACGGACCATTGCGTCTAAGGTCTCAATGTCAAACTGTACCGCGTTTTGTGCTAGGATCTCTCCTACACGTACTGTGAAATCGGTGTGATCAAGTTCTTCAATATGGAAGCCTTGACAACGTGAATGTAATGCAGGAATAATCATGTTAGGATAGTTACATGTTAGGATAAAACGTACAGTAGCATGATACTGTTCCATTACACCACGCAATGCTGCTTGCCCTTCAGGCGAGATATGGTCTGCTTCGTCTAGCAAAATAACTTTAAACTCACCCCAAGGCATAGTTTCACTAAATGCACTAATACGCTTACGAATCATTTCAACGCCATTATCTCTACTAGCATTAATATAAAGTACGTCTGCTTTCTCTACGCTTAGTTCTGCAATAAGTACCTTTGCTAGTGTAGTTTTGCCTGTGCCTGGGCTACCGCTAAAAAGTAGATGTGGAATCCCTTGATCATCAATCCAGTTCTGCACTTGTGATCGTTGTGCTTTATCTTTAAATACATATTCGTCTACTTTAGTAGGTCGATACTTTTCTACCCATAATTCTTTCAATTTAACTCTCCATGCTTTTCTAAGTTCATTGTATTATTATATACGATTTTATACATTTGTCAAGTAGTTTTATAATGTATATTCAAAATTCTGTGTTTCTGGGTTTGTACTGATTAGTTTTGCGCCATTTCGTATATGAAATCTTTCTGCCATTGCAGTTAATGGACTTAGTGTAACAAACCTTACCGCTCCTTTAGCCTTAGCTTCGTTTGCAGCAGCATGTACCAGCTTTCTGCCTGCTCCAGAAGTATATGACCAAACTGTGTAGAACATTGCTATACTACCCGTAACTCCATCAGCATACAATGCCTGCAAATCACGTTCATTACGTGCAATTTCGTCGGTGTATGCTATACAAATAACTGCATCAACAATACCATCTGTTTCTAGGGCCATTACTTCTCTGTTGTTTTGTATGCGCCATAGTTTATGCAAGTGTGCTCTTACTGGATCTTCTTCGACTAAGTCAAGTTTATAGTCAGGTGTTAAATTAATTAATTCCATGGGTATTCCGTTATAATATGTTTGTTAGTAAAGACATCATATCCAAAGCCTCACTTGGCTTTTCGTAATATTCTTCTTCTATCCACTCTCGTTTGATTGTTATATGTTGACAATCAAAACTATGATCACCATTGCCATTACTAAATGCACAATAGTTCCATACTCTACACACTACTGGTAAGTGTGTTAATCCCAAACGTGGGCCAATATATATTCTATGGTTGCCTGTGTCTAGTCTTATTTTTCTACTCCATACACCAATTCCTATTTCAATAGGTTCTAGTATACCATTATCCATGATGTCTGTCATTAATTCTAGATCATTATTTGGACTGTATTGTGGGTTTGCCCATTGCTGTAGTATTGCAATTGGAACATCTTGTATTAAACTTTTGTTCATTTATTCCATATACTTTATTAAATCTGGAAAATAATCTTTGTAGCTCATACCACTTGCTTTATCACAAAATTCAATATACTTAATAGTTGATTTTGGGAACTTGTCGTATTGGTTATCAAACCCGGCTGTATAGTTAATACAATTCTTTGTATGGAGCCTATAAATTACTGCATAATCTTCATCATCTGTAAATTGCATTATATTATCATAGCACCATTGCATATCTGCTATTGCTTTATCTCGTAATGCATTAGGTAAGTATTTAACACTGGTAGGGTGATCAATAATCAGACTTGTGTGGAATGCCACATCATAATCTGTCCAATCTTTTGTAAGTTCTTTCCAACGTAATGCACTAAACAAATTATATGTTACTGTGCCGTTAATTTTCATGCCTCGTTTACCACCCATTTTTTCCATACGGAACTTTTGAATCTTAGTTAAGCAATCTTTAAGTAAATCAATTTTACCATATGTACGGAAGTATTCGTATGTGTCAAAGCTAGCATCAATACTTCCTCTAATGTGTACATGTTTAAAATGTTCCCATAATGGAAAAAACTTTTCAATGTTTTTAATATTAAGATTTGTATTGTACTCTAAATCTTTTGTTGGAGCACTGCCTGAATCAATAAAGTGTTGTAAGTAACGTGGATGTTCTGGTGTAAGCAATGGCTCGCCACCTGTAAAACTTAGATGATCTAGTGCATCTAATGTTTCTAGCAAATCTTCTTCGTAATCAGTATCACTAGTTAATGTGTTTTTGTAATATGTTGTTAAGCCTGTTTCTATAATATTGGTATCAATAACACCATTACCATTTTCCATAAGACCGTCATTTTCCATGTATACTTTTGCATTATCGTCTTTTGATAATGTTTCAACCCATTTAGTACTACTGTGTGGTCCACAATGCATGCAACGTAGATTACATAAACTACTTGGTCTTAGTTCGCCACGTCTTAGCCCACTGATATCAGCTTGTATGTGGTCTTCTTTAAGTTTGTCTAGGAATGCTCTCGCACCTTCAGGATCATCATTAAAATATCTATCAAAGAAATCATAATAAAAGTGAACTCTTGGACTGTTACTGTTTTTATCTTCTGCAGCGTAGCAACTACGACAGTTCTTATTACGTCTACCTGTCCAAAGATCTCTTCTAATCTTTTGCATATGAGGACTATTGAAACTGTCTTTTAAACTAGTCTTTTTCCAACCACCTAAATTTTGTTTGCCGCGGTAGCAAGTGTATACAGCTCCATCTTGATCTAAGTCAATACTAATATATGGAGCCGTGCAAAAGGTTTCAGAGTTTAAACCCATTTCGTCGAGTTCTCTTTTCATTTCCTCGAGACTTGGATTCCGCATTTCTTTCATGTTAGTAAGTTTCTACTACTTCATCTGCAATGCCATGTTTAACTGCTTCGTCTGGAGTTAACCAATGGTCTGTTTTTGGTGCAAGCAAATGCTTACGAATGTATGGTTCTTTTTTACCTGTGCATTTAATGTAGTGTTCCATTAATTTTAAATTGGTCCAATCCATGTGCTTACGGCTTTCTACCATATCATGATACTGACCTTTCATTCCACCACTAAACTCGTGACTCATAACTGCGGTATTTTGTGTGAGATATCTATGTCCTTTAACGCCAGCCATCATAAGCATAACGCCACACGATGCAATTGAGCCCATTCCGTATGTATAAACTGGAATGCGTGACTGTTTGATAACATCAATCATGTGCATACAACTATCAACATATCCGCCTGGGCTGTTGATGTACAAATGAATTACTTCTGGTGCTTTTGCTTCCGGCATCAGATTATATTCAATAATCATTTTAACTAATGGCATACAATTCTCTTGGTTGAACTCTTTGTCCATGTGCAGTACACCGTTTTCACGCAAATAGTCACCTGGTTGTTTAGGTGGAATTGGCGGAGTTGGCATTGGAGGCGCAGGTGGTGGAGTAGGCACTTCTCTAGGTTCAGGTAATACTGAAGTTTTATTCATTTTAGTTTAATGTCCTTTAAATTTAATTTGGGTTTACAAAACCAGTGGTTATTGCATGTCTACTTGCATCGTCTGATGGACGTCTTGGAATTGATTTTCCAAATATTTGAATACTATCGTCTAGCATTGGATCAGTGTCTGATACCATTAAGCAGTCTTTGTTATCCAATAGATAAACTTTTAAGTCGTTGTCTATTTTCATACCATTACTCCAGCGTCCATGATCAACTAGTACATATGAACCTTCGGATAGCCAATCAATGTCAGCGCCTATGCTGTATACTTTAAACCAGCGTGGCCTAACTGCGCCTTCAGTGCCGTCTTTTTCAGTAATAATGATGCCGCCTTCAGTAGTCTTTTCTTCACCGGGCTCATCGATCATTTCTGCTAATATTTTATCTCGCATTGCTTTTATTTTAATTGACATTTTATATCCTATTTTTTATCTTTTGCTTTTGGGTTGCGAAGGATTTCAACTTCCTCCATGCTACCGTCCATATACTCTACTTCGTAATATGAGGTACCATCTTCACGCTCACGTTCAGTACGTGACACTTCAACTTCTGCTTCGTCTTTTGCAGGTTCTGGTGATTTAGGTGCAGTAGCAGTAACTATTTCTTCTTTAATGCTCTGCTCCTTTTCATCGGATCCTGGAACGTTGTCTTTATAAAATTCCTTGGAAATATCTTCACGTGGAATAGTAACTTTTCCTCGGTTATCAATAATGTCGCCTCTCGCATTGATAGGTACATTGCTAATAGCACGAGTTTCTTCATTTTGAGCGGCCAATGCACCCATGTTGAGTGACTTGCCTTGTGCTGTTCTAATTGTTTTCATTTCAAAAACTCCTTTATGTCTAAATCATATTTAATGCTGTTTACTCTGTGAACTCCTAACAAATATAACACATAACTTGCTACACTTGATCCACGTCCAACACCTAACACAATGTTATTTTCTTTGCATAAATCCACTAGGTATACTAAAAATCTTAGTACTGGAATTAAGCCACGTTCACGATACATTTCAATTTCTAAATGCACCCTATCACGCTCTTGATATGTTAGCTCTCTATTATTAATGAATCTAACCACGTCAAGTTCTTTATATTCTTCGGGCATTGCCCAATTACTCATACATTTCTCAATATAGTTGTCTTTCTTATACTCTGGCTGTGCAGTAATAACATCTTTGTTGTCATACATATTACACCAGTTGTTGTATATATTTATCGG
>TARA_B110000459_G_scaffold199760_1_pt1 | contig 16762 bp, 10 predicted proteins | sample TARA_B110000459 | Tara Oceans TARA_B110000459 (sample SAMEA4398296) | marine metagenome | biome: Polar Biome; feature: [SRF] surface water layer (ENVO:00010504); material: water (ENVO:00002006), including particulate matter (ENVO:01000060) such as... | depth 5 m | reverse complement strand
CCTACTGAAGCAGCTCCTGGCCCAACAAGCCCTCCGACTGGCCCCCCCAGTGGGCCTCCATCAGCACCCCCTACAGAAACACCCACTCCAACCGAAGAAGTCGTAGAGGAAGAGGTCGAATCGACCGAAGAACAAACAGACGAAATGTCAGAACCATCTCCTGAGGTTCAGGAAGAACAACCTGCAGTTGAAGAACCAGCTGATGCTCCCGAGGAAGCCCCTGAAGAAATTCCTGAGCCTATTGCTCCAGAATCAGAAGAACCAGAGCAACCGGCAGAAGATGTAGAACCATCTGATGAAACCGCTCCCGAACCCGCCACTCAAGAAGAAATAGAACGTTTAACAGCAGAAATAGAACGACTTCGCGGTAGTTTAGTTGGAGCATCAGAGGTTATTGAAGAGTTAGAAGAAACGCCAATGCCTCCAATTGTGTTCGATAATATTGTCGTTGCACCACATCTCGTTGCGGATTTCGCACGTATGGGTAGGCAACTCAACCGAGCTAATTTGGTTAAGGGTTCTATGGGATCCATGTCCATGCTTCATCCTGATGAGCCCGGTCTTATGATCAGCACAAGACATTCAACATCTCTTGCACGTCTCGATGAAAGAGGAATCGTAGGAGGACATCTGGGCGGCGAACCACCACGCGGCGCAATTGCCGATTGGAAAGTTCACGAAGTATTACTCGCATCGGTCTCAGTAGTTACTGGCGGTCCAGCTGCAGCAATCCACATGCATGGGCCTTACACAACCGCAGCAAGTTGTGAAAAGGACCTCATTATCGTCCAACCAATCGACGTCATCGGTAAAGAACAAATCGGTAAAGTCGTTATTGTTGATCCAGATGGAATGGATACAGATTTTCTTCGCCAAGTTGCTGAAGCATTGAATCAAGGTGGTTTGCGATGCGTAGTTGTTCGTGGACACGGCGCTTATGCGGTCGGTGCGAATTTAGACCAAGCAATGGCTAATGCAGCGATGCTTGAACATTCTATGCAAATTCTTCTTCTTGCCCGCCAGGCAAATCTGAAATTCTAATTATTCTTTGCGATCTCTGCAAACTTGAACGAAATTCTCGAACATTTCCTTTCCAAATTCTGAGTCGTTGACTTCAGGATGGAATTGCAATCCGAAACGATCGCCGTCATTGTTCTCCATACCCTGTACCTTGCACGATGGGCTGCTTGCAGTAATGAAGAAATTATCTGGGACCTCGTGGACTTCATCATTATGTGATTCCCACACAATTTGTTCTGTTTTCGTTCCCGCGAAGATTTTCCCACCCCCATCGTGAAGTTCGATTTCCATTGCTCCAAATTCAGGTTCTGGAGATTCCCGCGCGTCTCCTCCATAGAAACGGGCCATAAATTGGTGTCCTGCACAAATCCCTAGAATCGGGATGTCCAATTTCAGATACTCTGCACAATTTCCCAATTCCCCAGTCAGGCCAACGCGAGCAGCGCCGCCAGATAGGATCAGTCCATCGAGGTCTCTCATATTCTCAATAGGCGTATCATTTGGAATGATTTGGGTATCGACTTTGAGGTAACGCAACATCCTCCACTCACGATGTGTCCATTGGCCGCCGTTATCGACGACATCGATGACAAGTGAATCTCCGTTGCTCATGTTTCGATTCGTGCCGAGAACCTCAATGAACTTGCCGAATCGTCGCGACTTCATATACTGTTGAAGTTGAGTGGTGGTGAGGAACTACAATGTTGGATAAAACATACACAGTACACGTAGCAAGAGAAGGCGGCCATGAGCAAGAAACCATGACTCGCCAAGGTATCATCGATATGATATCAACAAACGATAACACATGGGTCTTTGTTGACTCTCAAATGGTCAGTGTTGAAGAACTTGAAACCATCGAACTCAACAATTCAACCGAAATCAGAATCAACCCTGGAATGGTTGGTGGAAGCGAGACATTCAAGGTTTTTATCGCAAACCAAACCGGGGACCAAGAGGTTATGATGAGCAAGCAAGAGATTGTTGGCGAATTGTCACAGAACCAAGGCAACTGGTTGTTCGTAGATGGCCAGATGGTCGATGCAAGCACACTTGAGAACACATCCATCACCCAAGACAATGTTTTGAGAATGGTTCCATCCATTGTTGGTGGATCAGACGAAGCAACCTTCACTGTTCAAATCACAGACTCATCCGGGCACTCAGTTGCTCAGATGTCTCAAACCGAATTGGCTTGTGAAACCGAAAGCGGAAGCAATTGGTTGTTCGTCGACGGTCAAATGGTCGATGCGACAGCAGTCCGAGAAATGGATTTGAGCCAAGCAGCTGAAATTCGCCTTACCAAACCACTTGTTGGCGGAATTGAACTTGTTTGAGCATGCCTAACGCGAACGGACAGATTCAAAACCAATGGGTAGGTCGGATGATTCATGTCAGAACTTGTTGATTACAAGTGCGCCCTCTGTGGAACACACGAAAGCTTTGACCGCGAACGCAATGGAATCCATTGCAGTCACTGTGGTTCAAAGATCTTCATGAAGCTCCGCCGAAGCAGTGGCGACAGAAAGAAGAAGACACTCAAGGCCGAATGAGTTCACACAAAGGGTCAAAGACCCTTGTCGTTGTTTGATATTCATGGCGAGTTGGTTGGAGGCGTATTCGCCCCGTACATTTTCTGAACTCGCTCTTGAAGCAAGCCAGATTGATACGATTCAACACGTAGCGTTGCAAGCCAACCCACCACATCTCCTCATCTCAGGACCATCAGGAACAGGTAAGACCGCCACTTGGCGCCTCATTGTCCGACAAGTCTTGGGTCCTTCATGGCGGTCGACCGTTCACGTTCTTCAGGCTAAGGATCTTGCTCGAACGGCTGGAGCAATGGCTGCATTCGAAAATTTCCTTCGGCCCGGAGGAAAGAACTCCAGCGATACGCTCGCAAGTAGAACCTCCCTCGATGCTTTCGACTCAACCTTTTCAAAAATAGAAGACGGCGATACCGCTCCAGCAGGTCACGAATCTGAGCGAGGGAGTAGCCAAGAAGCCCATATTTCTAGAATCATCGTTATTGAAGACGCTGATTACCTAGGCCACAAGCGACAACCACTTCTTCGCCGTATGATGGAATCAACCAGCCAAACTTCTCGCTTCATATTTACTGCCCAAACTCCTTCTCGTCTCATTGATGCGTTACGTAGTCGGACGCAACACATTCGCCTGTCATCAATACCTCGTAAAACGATTCAAAAACGCCTCGAACAGATTTGCAAGCGAGCAGGTGTTGAATCTACGAGAGGAATATTAGGCGACATCGCTCACGTCAGTGAAGGCAATCTAAGGAAAGCAATCTTCACAACTGAAATGCTTTCTTTGAGGAACCTCCTTAATGATCGGACAAACCTGCAGAAACTCCTCAAAGCTACTTCGACAAGCGATGTTCAAATCATGTTAGAAGAAGCTCTTCGTGGACGTGTGATCGATTGGAGATGGGTCAAAGAAGGAGTCAAGAATGTACGGCAGCTCAAGGGCGCTATGGGAATTTATGATAAAATCATCACCTCACAAAGTCTTGAGGCAGAAGATGTTGTTGAACAAGCGCATCAGGTGTTGACAAGCGGCCGGTTAAATTTGGAAGAATCAACCCTCACCGCTGCTCTACAAGCGATTGCTGGTTGCGATATGAGACTTCGCAGGTCTTCACAAGGCCGCATTCAAATTGAGCATATGTTGTTCGATATTGCCAACATCAATCCAGCGTAATCTCCTTGACAGGAGGCGGTTTGGCACTGATGGGCGTGTAGCACAGCTGGATAATGCGTCGGCCTCCTAAGCCGAAGATCGCGGGTTCAAATCCTGCCACGCCCGCCAAAACTTCTAATCTACTTCCAATGAAGCGAAGCACACTTATGTGGCGTTTCTCTCACAACAACTGAGCGAGATGGAACCAGAGGACGAATCCATCATCGCCCGAACAAGGCGTACTCTCAAATCCCTTCCAGATCCGTATGGGCATGGGTTCTCCCGCAGTGAAGATCCATTGGCGCGAACAAGAGAGGCTTGGGAGAAGAGCGAACTTCTGAGAATGAAGAGCGGTAAAATTGCTATCAATCCTCTCTTCTTATTTTTTAGAAACATCATCGGCTTCAGCATAGCAGGGACATCGCTTCTATTCGTGATAAATCCGTCTTTCTTGCCTTCAAATCCGCTGATTGTCCTTTCAATTTGGTTAATTCCCCTTCTTGCAGCATTCGGGCCCCCAATCGCAGGAAGTGAGGCAACATGGTCTGCTGTGGAAGCGAAAATATCCCTCCGCGAACAAGGGGGAATCGGAGATGGTAGAAGGCATACGCTCCGCGCTCAACCAGGAATGGACCGTATTTTGGAAGGACTACGGGATGGCCGCCGTCAAAACAACATCAGCGCCTTTCTTGCGACAACTTCACTCACACTGCTTTGTCTATCGACGCTGATAACGCCAAGAACGGTGGCTTGGAATCTCCTTCTCCTAATTTCCATGACTTCTGGTATAGGATTGAGCATCCACTCAATATTGACGACCTTCTATGTTCGTCTGCAAGCAGACTCCATGCCGCTTTTGATTCATTATGCACCAACACACCATCCAACACAACTCGGATCTCCATTAGGGGAATTACTGTTTGCTCACCTAGACCCTGATTCACAAATTGAATGGAGCACTTGGGAAGACCAGTTCACTTCGAGTATTTTGCCGGGAACAGACCCTATTCAAGCAAGAGAGCGACTGTTATTCCTCCTTCATCTCCATGCAACAGATGTTGTATCATCAACAGATGTCATTGAATCGCTACGCGACTTTATGCCGCCAGAGGCAATTGATCGCACACTTCTCCGAAAGGATACGTTCTTCAATTGGAGATCGATCCAACGATCTCTTGAGCATGCACGGGCCTGGCAGCCAGGCGCTTTCCGCTTATTCGAGCGATTGCAAAATGACCTCCTCACCGGCTCACCTGAAATTCTCCTATCTCCTTGGAGAATGGATATATCTCTAGATACGATGTGCTATGACGGCTCAGGAAGTTTGTTTATTGCCCTCAACAATCAGACGTTCGAGTCTACGCATGCCCGCGTTGAAGTACAGGTACCTGGCGGAAAGCCAGAATCGATTGATCACAGATTCGAACTCATGCCCTGCCCACCTCCGACAAAATCGGTTGAACTAACACATCCTTCGGACGACGATGTTCTCGACTGGCTACCACGTTATCTCGAACGAACAGTTGTTCTTTGGATAAACGTGGCGTGGGATAGGCAATTCAAAGGAGATGCTCAAGTGCAAGTAACACTCAGAGATGACAATGAAACCGTATTAGGTTCACGGATAGTACGAACCTTTGTTACGCCGAGAGAAAGTCATCAACGAGCAGATAGAATTCGAAAACTCCTTCTCGCTAGGAGATTTTCCGACCGTCCAATACCCGAAGTTCGACCCGAGTCAATTTCTGGTTGAACAAGCGCTTTCCTTATGGCAGGGCTTCACTTCCCCTGAAATATTGGGGGTCTAATATGGAAGCATGGGACATCGTAGTACTAGGTGACGGACCTGCCGCTCTAACAGCGGCTGCAGAAGCTGCAAAGGGCGGTGCCAACGTCCTGATGATGAGTTCAACAGGCCTTGGCGATGGCGGAAATGTCGCTATGAATGGGATTTCGTGCCACATCCAAGAAGAAAGCAACCGTGGCCACCGAGAAGATACAATCCGTGCAGGTAACTTCCTTTCAGACCAAGATATCGCAGCCCAGTATACTACTGATGCGCTCCGAGCAGTCGATCTCCTTGAACGACGTGGAGTCAATTTCCGCAGAGATGCAAAAGGAATTGTGAAAGGTCATTCTGGTGCAGGTCACAGTAAACCGAGACTTTGCAATGCAGGAGACGCAACAATCCGAGAATGCCAACAAGTCCTCGAAGAGCAATGTATGAAACACGGCGTTACTCGAAGAAGCGACCAAGTTCCTCTCGAACTGGTCCATACAAATTATTCGATCAATGGGATTACAACCCTTGACATGATTAATGGGCGAGTCCTAACAGTACAATGCAAAGCGTTGATTATTGCAGATGGTGGATTCGAAGGAGCATTCACGACAGGTTCCACCTCTCTTGGAATGGACATGGCTTATCGAGCAGGAGCTCCATTGAGAAATATGGAGTTCGTAGCACATGCGCCACTCGGTGTTGTTGGTACAAATATGATCATACCGCAATCTATTCTCTCTGATGGCGCAACGCTTCACACACCTTCTGGAACAGCCATTGAGATAACAGCATCCACAATGACTTCTGAAATCTGTTCGAAAATGAATGAAGCAGGTATGACCGTTCTCGATGCTCGGGAACTTGGCGAAAACGGAGGATGGTGGGCAATGACCTTCGATCAAATCAAGCAACGACTTGGTGTCGATATGCATCGTCAAACAATCGAAGTTGCGCCACGTCCAAACCACACCTTAGGCGGCCTTTCAACCGATGAAAATGGTAGAGTCGTCCTGCAATCATGGGCACGATGGTTCACAGGCGTATATGCTGCTGGAGATGCCTGTTCAAGCGGCCTTCACGGAGCTGATGTATTGGCCGGTAACCGCTTGTTGGAAGCAATTTGTACTGGGGAATCAGCAGGATTACATGCATCAGAATGGATCAAGAAGCGAAAATTCACTGGCGCTTCAACACTTGAAGATTCACTTAATATCGCAGAAGCAGAATTGAGTATGCTTGGCGCTGATTCAGAAGGACCCGTTCAACGGCTCAAACCCGTAGTTCAACGCCTGTGCGAGATCTTAACCTCAACCCAGACGCCAGCCGTTGAGGCAACAGACCTAGCAACTGCTGCAGAATCTCTCAACCAACTTTCGATTCGTGGTGAGCAACTTCATTGCGATGAAACTTCGCTCGTTGCAAATCAGAATCTTCTTGAAACACTACGGGCACAGGCTGCGATTCGACTGGGTCTTGCTAGCGTAAGAAGTTCTGAGTTGAGAACAGAATCCCGCGGTCTTCATCAACGCTCGGATTACCCTGAAGAAGATTCAGAACAACTTCATCACAATCTTGTTTACAATGATGGTTCGACCGGAACACTCGCATTGAGAAAAGGACCATCAGGAAATTGGATTCTCAACCCAGCATCTGCGGTTTGATTATCTGTAATGGGTGATTGGTCGTTCTATGGCCGACAAATCATTGTTTGAACACATATTGTCTGGCGATATCCCTTCACACAAAGTTGGTTCCGGGGAAGGGTGGTATGCTTTTCTCGATATTTTCCCAAGAAGAGAAGGCCATACACTTGTCATTCCAACCACCGCAGTATCAAGAATTGGTGATCTGTCAACACTCGAACGCTCCCATCTCATGGAAGGGGTTGTAGAAGTACAGCACCTATTAACCAAAAAATTCTCAACAACCGATTTCACAGTCGTCGTCCATGATGGCCCTCTTGCAGGCCAAGAAGTAGCCCACGTCCACGTCCATGTACTTCCAAGAACAGAGAATGATTCTGGTAAGACGTTAGCCGCAATGTGGCCTCATCAAAGTCATGAAATTGACCATGAGAAACTAAGAGTCTTGGCTTTAGAACTGCAAATGGAGGGGGAGTGAATGGCCAAAGGAGTTGCAGATTGGGATGGAGCAGTTGACCACCGTGGTGAGGCTTTACCAGTACTTTCCAAATCTTCTGCGAATATGAAGATGGAGAAATTATTGAACACGCCAATGCCATCTTATGATAAATCAACTCCAGGGTCTTTTTTCTGGACAAAATTAGCATTTTTCTTCTGCCGTAGAACAGCGGCAAACCAGTTCCGAACCATTGAATGTACAGGGACGGACAAGATTCCTTCCGACAGAGGATCTCTTTGCACCTCGTGGCACACAAATGGCCTCATCGATCCACTTGGAATTATGTTAGCACATCCAAAGGAATTCGTCATGGGCGGTCGCCACGATCTCGTTACACGCCCAATACTTTCTTTCTGGACCCGAAGGCTAGCAGTACAGCCAGTTGTACGGAAAGCAGAATTACTTCGAGGAGGTTGTTCAGAAGAAGAAGCCACGAATCTAAACGGCCGTTCATTGCTCACCCTCGCAACGGGCATCTCCAGCGGATTTGCTTGCGTGCTCTTCCCCGAAGGAACAAGCCACGACCTCTCTCACATGCTTCGATTTAGAACAGGGCCGATGAGAACGGTTCTTGCAGCAGCAGCGATTGCTAAGGCGAGCGGAGTCAAGTGCCCAGTTCTCCAACCAGTGGGATTACATTTCCGAGTTCGCCATCATTACCGTACAGATATGTGGGTCGAATTTGGCGACCCCCATTATCTTCCAGAAGATAAGATACCAGAAGATTTGATTGAAGCTGTAAAAAAGCGACAATGGGTTGAACCTCCACAAGAACTCGTTCATTCACTCCGTGATAATCTCCGCCCACATCTGCAGCCACTGACTCCAAACGTCTCTTCATGGGATGAGCATGGAGCAACGCACCTGATTGCTCAAATCCAATCCCGAATGGAAAACAAACCACTTCGAACTTGGCGAGAAGAAGTCCTTGCTGCTCGCAAGGTTCGAGATAGATATCAAACAGAACTCGAACATGTTGATTCCAAGCCAGTGAAAATTGAACATCCGATTCTCGATCAGGGAATTGAGATTCACAAAAAACTTGAGGAAAGAACTCTCGACGGACGCGATTTGAATAAGAATGCAACTGGACTGAGGAGAGGTAACCCACTCCGTCTCGTAGATGTGACCATTCGGACAGCAATCATGGCAGCACTGCTCCCTGTCTTTCTTGTATCGCTATCACTACAGATGGCGTTAGGCCGATTCTTAGGCGATAGAACCGATGAAGGAGTTGATGCCAGAACAACATACCAGTTTCTCGCCGCAATGTTTGGCTCAGTTTTGATGTGGCCGTTCATATCTCTGTTAACCGTAGGTGGGCTGTGGTGGTTTGAAGCTGAACTTGAAACCATTCTTTCGTTTAATTGGACGCAGATGTTTGGAGCATCCTCTTTGATGGTTACAACAGCAGTCCTAACAGTCTACCTTTGCTCATTTCCAACATATTGGTTAACCGGGCGGATCTTTGGATTCTGGTGGGATTCTTATGTCGACACAAAAAAGGCATTTAGACGCCTTACTACATCGGGCACTTACAAGAACGAACTTGAACAGAAACTTACAATCTTACGTGAAAGTCTAGTTAGTGAGAAGCGTTGAGTTCAAATTCATCGACCGCGAGGGTTAGACATGGTGGATACGGAACACATCAACAATATTCGCAAATGGCTTGCCAGCGAACGTCTCGAGATTCGTGATAAAAATGATCCTCGAGCAGAGGCCCATTTCCTCATCAAATACCCCCCCGGGCCACAAGGGCACATGTTTGCAGTCGTCGTACCGAAAGGGAGGGATTTGGTTTTTGTATCGAGCATGACCAGAGTCGATCTTGGTCAACAGGAACAGATGAAAGAACACATGATCGAAGAGCAAGAAGTGTGGAGCGAATGGGTACATGAATGCCGTTTAACCCTGATGAAGGCTGAACTTGATTGGGGAATTCACATGGGCCATGATGGTAAAGAGAAACCAGGGCCTCTTCAAGCCTTCAACGTAAGTCTACCAATTTGGAATGATGGATTGAATAAAAACGCCCTAATGCACTCTTTGCGAAGACTATGGCTTGCTAAACTCAGTATGATTCATGAAATTAAATTTGCATACGGGCCTGGTAAAGGTGAACCAGGACCCGTCGATGATTGGGCGAATCAAGAGAAAAAATCGAGTTCCATCAAGATTGAAGAACCCGCTAAAATCGAGTTCAATGACACCATGCCATTTGGCACAGGTTTGGATCCAGAAGAGTGGGCCTGAAAGCAATCTCTGCTTGTGATTAACTGACGCCCGAGGGGCGCGGTTAAGTACTGGACTTGTATGGTTCAAGGTGCCACAGGTGATACTATGCGTCAAACAACCAAATCATTTACTCTCGTCAGTTTAATGCTCCTTTCAGCATTTTCCGGATTAATCATAGGAACAGAAGAAGCAGAAGCTTCCCAAGTTGTCATTACAGAAGCCGTTCGTATCGTAGATGGAGGAACAGCATCTGACGCTCAAACAACTGTTGCTTCGGACAGTGAAGGAAACGTTCACGTTGTTTGGACCAGAAACAATCAGCACCTGTATTATTCCATGCTATCACCTCGTGGAGAGACGCTTATTGACGCAACCCAAATCACAAATCCAGGCCTCCACAAAGTATGGCATCCAGATATGGTCATCGATGACACCGATCGAATCCACATCGTTTGGGCTGACAAATCCGGTCAATACAAAATCATGTACACTTCATTGAATCCTTATCTTGCACCTTTGGATGGTATGGCTGCGGAAGACAGTGGAATCTCTCAAATTGATGACACCATTCTTTCCATGCGCGCTCAAGACAGAGATTGGCCATCGATTGACGTTGACAGTAAAGGCAACTTACACATCGCTTGGCAAGATTCCTACGATGAACTTCAGATGTTCTTCAATCAACCGCAAATCTACTACACCATGATTCAACCAGAATTCACCGCAGGTAGCGTTCTCACTCTCTTCGAAGACACTCTATTGACGCCTATCATTGGTCACAAGGGCCACCCTGACATTGTTGTCGATTCAAACGATCTTGTTCAGATTGCTTGGGATGATACTCGTGGAGGCAAAGTCGAACTCGTCTTTATTGTCGATACCTCAGGTTCAATGTACTCTGAATGGGCAGATGTTTGCACGGTTATTTACGGTGGAAACTTCGCAGCAGGAGGATACTTCCAAGGTTTGAAGCCAATGCTTGAAGAAGGAAACATGACCGTTTACGAGACCATTTATGGACTTGGAAACACCCTCCCAGGTGCTGCAAGCAGCGGAAACTGTGCAACACACAACAAGAATGCAGGACCTCGTTCGACAGCTCTTGGTATTCAACCCGGCGATGACTCTGGTGGAATCAGAAAACTCCCAGGCACTGTATACAACGGGAACACCTACTCCGGATATTCTGGAGAAGACTGGGGCCCAGGTACAAACTGGGCTTGTCTTTCATGGAAGGACGCTCAAGGAAACGTTCCAGGAAACCCTCCAACACAAGACGACCACAAGTGGAATCCTAACGCTACAAAGATTGCCATTCCAATTTCTGATGAAGGTCCAAAGGACGGGGATCCAGCTCAGCAAGCAGATGACACCACCTCAATCGAGGAAGCCCACGACAACTGCGTTGTTGCTGGTGTCGTTCCAGTAGGAATGTATGGCCAAACATACGGCGGAGCAACTGGGGTTCAATCTCACTTCAAGGATCTGTCACAATGTCCGAATGGCATCCAGAGCACAGCACCTCGAAACTGCCCAGCAAGTACAATCCGTTCAACAAGTGCTGGCGGACAAGTATACGAGTTCCCATCAGGAACCGGTGGTGCAAGTTCAATGGCTCTCCTCGTTGAAGCAATGGTTTACATCTCCACAAACAACTCTCGTGAAATTTACATGTCGGTACTCGACCCATACGGTAAGATGGATAATGACCCAAGCTGGACTCCAGGAGTTTCAGGAACAGTCACAATGAATGGAAACTACATAGAAGACACAGGTAAAGGTTCAGAAGGACATCTTGTCGTTGTAAATGACACCCGTGTAACAATTGATGACGCTTACTCATTCCACCCATCCATTGGTGTGGATATGGAAGGTAACACACATATTGCGTGGATGGATGGCCGTGATTACGGATTTGAAAAGGACGTCAACTACGAGGTTTACTACACAAAACTTCGATTGCAAGGTGCTGGAGAATTCGACGGTCGCGATGATGGATTATCCACATATGCGATCAAGAAGATTAACGACACACCGATTTCGAACGTTGAAACCTATGCTGGGCTTCCACAAAACGCTCCATGGGGAGGAAACTCTGTCTTCCCTTCACTCTTGACCGATGACCAAAATCAAATCCACATTGCTTGGGTTGATTCTGGAAACACCTCTGCAGGTGAAGAAATCCAGTATGTTCGCCTTAACTACACCAACATGGAAGGAGACGGGCTTGTGGCTCTCGATCCATGGGAAATCGTGCCCATCACGAAATGGTCTTCGAATAAACTTGGTCCTAACTCAGGGTATAAGCCGAGTATTGGAATGCCACCTGCATTCTCAAATGATCTTGGAAGCGGTGCCCACGTCGCATGGTCTGATACCAACAAGTGTAACGATCAAGCGAACAACAACCGATTTACAATCTGCTATTCCCACGTTCTTACAGGACAAGTTGATGTAGAGTTCGAAGAAGGAGAAACCTTCTATCACGTCATTGAACCGGGTGAACAAACCATATACAATCTATCGATGAATAACTCGACACCAGGTCCAAAGGATTTGGTTGCAGACACGTATGGACTCAACATTACAGGAGTCCCTACGAACTGGACAGCCACGTTGTTCTTTGCCGAAAACCATACTGCAATCTTCCCTGATACCGCCATCTTCTTGGAAGGAGGGGAGTCAATTCGATTCTATCTCAGAGTACGGGCGCCATCGATTTATCAAGCGAACGGAGACGAACTAGCTGAAATACGGGTTGATGCCAAGTCGTACAAGGATCCAGCAATTCGGTCTGAGATTACCACTCTAACACTCATGGACGTTGTCCATGGAATTGATCTTGACACTTCGCACAGCGTTGCCGATGTAGAACAAGGCCAATCCGCCATCTTTTCGATCACGATTACCAATACTGGAAACGTAGCCGACACGTTCCTCTTCTGGGATCCTCAAACACTTGAAGGAAGACAAGAATGGCTCTTACCGTTTGCATGGAACGTCAATTTCCCAATGAGTGTGCAACTTGATCCTCAGCAGACTGTAACAAAGAACCTTAAAATCGATGTTCCAACTTCTGAAGACCCTGGAGCATTCGTTATATTGCTCAAGGGATGGTCCGCAGGCGAACCGATTAAGTCCGTTGAGAAAGGGACTTACGATATCCTTGAATTAGGTGTCTTTGTGTCAATTCGTTCTTCAAACAACATTATGATGAACATCAGTGATCAATCCGCTCGAGTTACACCTGCACCATACATGCCTACTGCACTAGAACCGAATTGCCATACTTTCGAAATTGATGTAACTAAGAATTTCGATTCAGGGGACCTTGTATTCTCTACACCAGGTACAACAGACAATGAAGATAACTGGACCGTCGACGTCATCTTCCCGACAGGGTTACCTCTCAATCCAGACGGTGTTTCGCGACCGTGGATTATTCTTAATGGTGATGAATCAAGAACCCACGAGGTCAAGGTCAAGGTATGTGCACCTGACGATTCAATTGCAGGTCTAGGAAAGGCAGTAACGCTCAAGGCAAATCTGAAGGGATACCCAAAGATTTCAGCTTCAAAGATTCTTCAAGTCGATATCAATCACGTCTACAAACTTGACACAAATATCGATTTGGGAGAAAACACTGACCTTACAGTTAATCCTGGTGAATCTCTTACTCTAGCAACAACAGTCATGAATGCAGGAAACGGACCTGATCGATTTGACTACACACTTGCCCGTGTCACTGATTCCGCTGGCGTTGATGTTATTTGGGACATCGAAGTTCCACGAAACGCACTTGCAGAACTCGATGTAGGTTCTGAACAAGTGTTTGATGTTCTCATGAACATCCCTCAACAAGTACCTGCAGGAGAATACACTGTTGTGTTCAATACATACTCTGAGCAATCTTACCCAGACGCTTCAGGCCGTATGACAAGACTACGGGATGTTACGACTTTACAAGTAACAGTCAACGAATTCTATGACATGCAAATCTCAATGGATCCAACCGTTGAGAATGATGTTAAGACCACAGCGCCCGGACGCATTGTCAGATTTGTTGTCAATATTACGAATGCAGGAAACGTTCCAGATGTTCCAACACTCGACAACCACACTTCGACCCGAACAGGATCAGACCTTGTATGGACTGAAACTCCAGGAATGGGGACTCTTGATGGATGGGGTGTGTCATGGAAGATCATACGACAAGTGGGACTTGACTTGGAAAGCGAGGAAGAATGCGTCGTTACACAATCGACATCGAGCTCGTTCCCAGAAGACAGTTGCGTCTATCTTGAAGACATCAATGAGTGGCGACTTCCTGAGATGACTCCTTACGAAACCTACACCATGGTTGCTATCGTTTCAATAGACCCTGGTGCACAACTTCTCACCCGAAGTCTCGGTCTCAAGGTCGTTTCAATGATGGGCGGTATGGAAGATGGCGGCGATCATGATGAGAGCCCTGCATGGGATGGAGACAGTCTCGACTCTAATGAGAAAATCATTACAGTCAGCCTTCGTGCTCCTGACTTAGAGGTTAGAACCGCACAACAAACCGGTGGAGCCTCAGCAGACGTTGGTGACTCGATTCCAATCCGAATTGAAATCGCAAATATTGGAAACGTCCATGCTACAAATATTGAAGTCATTCTATGTGAGTACGATGATGACGACATGAAGAGTGTAATCCGCAAGGACAACAACATGTGCGATGAAGACAGCATTGTCATGCGCCAAGAAATTGGAGCCATTGACAAGCCAGATGATTCAATGAAAGATGGCCGAGTCGTCGAGTTGTACATGCTTTACCCAGTTACTGCCGGTACCAAGAACGTCTACGTGGTCGTCGACCCGGGCAACAACATCGTTGAAGCAAGTGAAGGAAACAACGTTCTCCGTATATCGGACGAACTTGGATCCTCAAATCCGTTCTTCGATGTAGCAGGTGAAGTTGCAGGAAAGGTTGCACTTCCAATCATGATTGTTCTTCTCACATTCGCACTCTTTGGTGTTCTCTTCCTTGTAGGAAAGGGACGCAGAGCGGATGTAAAGGATCGAATGGCAGAACAGTCTTCATTGAAGTCTGTACTCGGCTCAGAAGATTCTGATTGAAGTTTAACCAAGCCACCAGCGTAGGCCAGGATTGTCGTCAATGGCGACCACTTCACCGGACCTGTCAGAGCGTTGTCTCTCAACCAGTTCTCGTACACGAGTCATAACTGCTGAGATATCCTGTTCTGAGAGTTGTAATTCCTTTGCCATCAAACCAAGATCAGGTTGAATGGTGGGTGTTTCAATAAGTGCGTGAACCATTGTTCGTTGTGAGTAGTTTTCAAAATCTGAATCTACTGCAGCTGATATTCGCCCCCTGATTTGTTGATGAAGTGCAATCAGAGCATCTCTCTGTCGATCTAATGTTTCGAGTTGAGCATTGAGTTGTTCAAGGTGAAGAACTCCTTCAGTAACACTGATTTTTTTGCGCCCACTTACTTGTTCTGCAATCGGAACCACACTAGAAGGTAGTTTTGAACTCAATCGAAGAGGACCCCCAGATGGTAGTTTCCTTTTCTCTATCTTGAAGAGGTCAGGGCCTAAGTCAATACGAAGCGAGAATGCTTCCTGAACTCGAAAGATTGTTCTTGGGGGCCCGCCTTTCTCACTTGCAACTTGCATTTTTTCAACGAAACCGCCGTTCTCTAACTCTCTCAAGTTCTTCATGATCGCCTGTTGACTAATTCCAATGAGTTCAGCCAACTGCATAGGGTAATGAGGTTCTCGAACAAGGCGCTCGAGAATTAAGCGCCGAGTCTTATTTTGTAGAAGATTCAATGTCTTATCGAGGTCACCCATACTACTCAACCTGTAGTTACGTAGAGTCCCCCTCATTTGAACTCGTCGAAATAATATGAGTCGAAATCAATCTTCGTCCCATGATTGCCAATCTTGGTTTTCAGCTTTAGGTATCTTTCGACTTGGCTTTTCTACTTGAAGCGGAGTTTGTTTAGGCGTGCTACTCGTTGCAACCGAACTTCCCGGAGAAGTAGGGAATGGATCTGGAACGACTTCTTCAACATGAGTTGATCCTGCTTCAACATCTCCTCTCATGAGTGCATAAACCTGCTCAGTAGTCAGCATACTTCCTGCAGCAACATGCTGTTGGCCCCCCATCTGGGCTTGTGGATTCGATTTCTGGGGATCCACATATTCTCCAGTTCGAATATCGAAGTTAAGACCATCAGTTGTCTCATTTTTCTGCTGATTTAGTTGTGCTTGAATGTTATCTGGAGTATAATCTGTCAGCGGCATAAGGTTGCCATCCGGCCCCATGACAACCATCACGTTCTTCTTTCGATTTTGAGAGAAGGCTAAGAGCACTCCAGATAAGGGGAGTAAGAGAACTCCGAGGCAACACATCATTGCCCCAGTGAGTAATGATGTTGAAGAAAGGACCTCATCTTCCATACTATCAATCGATGTTAACCATATGGTTTCATTTTCACATTCACCATCACATTCAACCTGGAGAATGTAATCTCCTTTTGCCGAAACAATCCATGTCCCGAGAGTATCAAACTCTTGACCATCGCTTGCCATTGCTTGCCAGTCAAGTTTGCACTTGGATTCAGTGATAGGTTCACCATTATCGTACCCGTCAAGGTCGTAAAGAGTAACATTTCCATCGAATCCAGTGCCATATGCGCGATAACAACCAGTATCATCGATTTCAACGAGCTTCTGGACTTCGCTTTGGGTATTTAGTTCGGAGACGTTGTTGTCTCGAGGGTCGAGAATCTCATCCATAGTATCCATTTGAGAGAGAAGTAGAACACTGCCAATAACCAAACTGACCAATGCTGCAATCAAGATTCG
>TARA_B110000459_G_scaffold20146_1_pt1 | contig 16798 bp, 6 predicted proteins | sample TARA_B110000459 | Tara Oceans TARA_B110000459 (sample SAMEA4398296) | marine metagenome | biome: Polar Biome; feature: [SRF] surface water layer (ENVO:00010504); material: water (ENVO:00002006), including particulate matter (ENVO:01000060) such as... | depth 5 m | reverse complement strand
CTCTCTGCTCCGATTGACTATTACCGCCGCTCTTCTCGCGGGTACGCGCTTTCGTCTTACTCCAAGTCTCGAACGATATCGCGCGGAATTTCTCCGTTTGGCGGCGGTTGATTCGATAAGCGAATCGTTCGAGGCGTGCCACCTGGGGTGGTGGTTGTGGTCGTTTGATCGTCCGCGTTCGCGCCTCCCTTTTTTGGGTCTGTTGTTTTTGTGTTCGTCTTTACGTTCGCGTCGCTATTCGCGTCGATTTGAGTCAACGTAAAACCGCTCGCCATCCACATCAACCCGTTATGTACGCTCTGCCCGACGCTCTCGATACCCTCTCGCATCGCCTCTTTCGCGTTTGAAAGCGCATTCACCGCGCCGTTCGCGTTCGTTGCAAATCTATTTAACCAATCCGGCGGCGGAGGAACGCCCAACGCCTTCGTAAACGCCTCGCAAAACGTGTTACAATTCTTCGAAAATAACTCGTACTCGTTCCCTGGCCAGCTGGCTTTCATCACCGCCACTATCGCTCTCACTTTCGTCGCGTCTGCGCTCGTCACCCCTAGCGGAATAGACTCCCGAAAAACGTACGCGCTGTTCATTTTTGGTTGACACGGGTACACGCCGGTCCCTTCTTCGCAATAGCCGTAGGAATATTCGTACCCGTGCACTTCAATCCCGCCGTGAAATATCCCGCCCGCGTTGAACGTGTCCTTCGTTAACGTGTTCAGGTGTTGAATCGTCGCGTTCGTTAAGTCAGACTTCGTGTTCGTGATGTCGTAGACGTTCAGGGTTACCAGCGCCATATTATACTCTTTGCCTCCTTCCTAGTGGTGTTTACTACTCTAACTCTCTCTCTCTAATCTCTCTTTAATGGTTTAACGATACAGTATCAGTGTCGAAACGCCGACTCTGGACTCTCGAAAACAATCTCTCTTTCGCGCTCTTCTCCTCCTTCTCCTCACGAAAACGACGACGATATATACGTTTTGAGAAGAGAAATCTCTCTCTCGTTTCCCCGCTCTCAAAGTCTCTCAAAATGCGAACAAATAAACTTGCAACTCTGTTTCGATCGAGCAAGCGTTTGTTTTCGAGTTCAAGAGAGAGAAATTACGACGACGATGGCAAAACACCACTCGTTTCTCTTTTACTCTCGTTCTCTCTCTCTCTCTCTCTCTCTCTCTGTCTCTCTGTGTAAACGTATGTGCAAAGAATGAGATTGTGCGGGGAAAAATGCGTGAGAAATTCTCATCAGACGCTCTCGAATAATACCTCTCGATACGCGTTTGAAACGATGCGAGACGCGAAACGAAAGACCTCGAGAGGTATTCCACACAATGTCAACGAAAAGGGCGGACACTTTTACCACTTAGAGCGGAAAACAAACGACAAATACGACCGATATGAAACGATGAGACGGAAGGTGTGTTCTTGATGTTTTTCAAACTGGCGTGCGTGTTCGTCTTATCCGTGGTTACGGTCGGATGGACGTGGGCGAGTCGCCGGCGCGAGCGATTCCATCAAAATCGTTCAATTAAAACGAGTGATTTTGTGACTGCCGAGACTTTGGCGGGAGGAGGCGAAGGCGTCGGCGTCGTCCTCCCGGTGAGAGGCGTCGTTTCAAACAGGACGAGAGATAACTGGCACACGCAAGTGGAGACGAAACATAGAGGGGAAGTCGCGTTCGTGTTCGTGGTGGAAAAAGAGACGGACGATGCGAAGGAAGCGGCGGAACGGTTCGTAGGAGGAGCGGCGGCGGCGTCCGCCGAGGGACGAGGAGGAAGAAGAAGCGCGCGAGTGGTCGTTTCCGGGAGCGCGGAGAACTGTTCGCAGAAGATTCGGCAGCAGTTGCGAGGGGCGGAAGAGCTCGGGGCGATGATGGGCGACGAGGACGAAGACGACGGTAGAAGTCGTCGTGGTTTTCATCGTCGCTTTTTTCGAGATGAAAAGAGGAGCAAAAACAGAATTAAGTACGTTTTGTTCTTAGACGACGACGTGATGCTGTATCCGAGCACGATTGGGAGTTTAGTGAGCGCGATGGAAAAGGACGAGAAGGAGACGGGCGGGAACGCGTTGTTGGCGACTGGGTACCCGTTGGATTTAGTTGGCGGCGCGGGCGACGGCACGTCGTCGTCGTCCTCGTGCTTTGCGAATTACATGACCATGGTGTATCACCTCGTGTTGTTGATACCTTTCTCGCACGGTAAGTACGCCAAAAACGTTTGGGGAGGGTGCATGCTCTTTCGGTTGGAGGATTTCCTCGCCAACGCGTGTAAAGTGAAAGAAGCGTACGAGACCGGCGGATACTCGGACGACCTCATCGTCGCCGCCGCTGCCGATCGGGAAAAGAGAACGATACTATGTCCCGGCGACGCGTTGTTCCCAATGCCGCTCGATCCGAAACAAACCGTAGGAAATTTCCTGAACTATTTCCATCGACAAATTTTCGTCAACGACACGTATTCCGACGGACACATGAAATTTATCAACCACGGTATGCTTCTGGCGATGTTTCTCTCCAGTTTATGTTTAACGGTTGGAACAGTCGCGAGCGCGATAGATATTGCGCTCTGGTTATGGACTTTAGCAGCGTGTTCCAAAACATCATCCCTCTCGATTGCGGCGACGGAGAAGACAAACGTCGTCCCTTCGCTCGCTTTCGCGGTGTTCTTCGCGCACTTCCTCGCCGTAACGCGCGCGAAGAAAATGTACGCGTCCTGCGTCTCTCTCTGCGAAAGAACCGCCAAAACGAGTCCGCGCGACAGAAAGAACACCACCTCACCAACCACACGTAGCGCTTCTCAAAAATCGAAAAAACCAAACGCCGGCCGCGTCGCCCGTTCCGGATTCAACCGCACCAACTGGTTCAAAGTCTGGCTCGCCCTGTGCCTCGTGTACGCCGTCGCGCCTTTCGTATGCGCGTACGTCTACTTCGTCTCGGACGAAGTCGCTTGGAGCGGTATTCGGTATAAAAAATCTCGCGGTAAAGTTTCAAAAGTTTTTTCTGCATCGTCGACGCGGTGACGATGTGTGACAAAAATGACGACCACGATCAAATGGGTGCGCGTCCGAGAGAGAGCGAGAGAAAGAGAGAGACAGAGAGACAGAAAGAAGAAGAGAGAGCGTAAACGCTTTAGACTCGAGTAGAAGTTAGACATTTAGAAAACCCTAAACATAAAAAGAGCCACATTTCCCTCCACAAAATCTCTCACTTATTCACACGAAGAGAGTCTTCATATTTACATGCTCGCGGCGAGGACGAAAGCGTCGTTTTCCGCGTTGTTCTCGTCGTCGTTTTCATCCTCCTCCTCGTCGTCGTCACTACTACTACTCAGGAGAAGGAGAAGGCTTTTACTGTCGAAGGATACGATGATTTCTTCTTCTTTGTCTTCTTCTAATTCGCCGCTTCGTCAAAACACCCCGGGGTTGTTCCGCGTCGTCGACACCGTTCGAGCGTCGTCGTCGACGAGAAGAACAGCTAGATTTCGAGGAGGCTCTTTCTTCGGCGCTTTTTTGTCGTCTTCGTCTTCGGAACAACCTTTCCCACGGCTTCTTCGTCGTCTTTCTCGGGGCGCAAAATCATCATCATCCGGTGGTGGTGGTAGGGTGGATGGCGTTGAGACCTTAAACGACAAAATCGCCTCGCAAGCGGCTTTGGTGAAAGGATTGAAAGCGGACGGGAAGACGAACCAAGACGAGGAGGTGAAAGCAGCGGTGACGATTTTGAAGGCGTTGAAAGCAGAGCTGGAGGAGGGCGAGATTAGGACGGAAACGACGAGGGAAGCGATTTTGGGCGACGGCGGCGGCGAAGAGAAGAAGAAGAAGACGCAAAAGAAAGGAGGAGGAGGAGGAGGGAAAAAGAAAGGCGGCGGCGGCGGCGAGCAGTCGTCTGGTTCTTCTCCGGAGGAAGTTAGAGCAGTGCGCATTGAGAAAATGGCGCAGTTGAAAACGTCGAATCAAGAGCCGTTCGCGTATAGGTTTGATCGAACAAACACGGCGGCGAAATTGCAAGCCGCGTATCCGGAATCGGTTTTGGCGAAAGGCTGCGAGTTGGAAAACGGAACGAGAGAGAAAGTGTGCGGCAGAGTGACGGCGAGAAGGGTTTTTGGGAAACTCGCGTTTATGACCTTGACGGATGCGAGCGGGACGATTCAGTTGTATTGCGACGAGTCGAGGATCGATCAGGAGCAGTTTGAGACGATCAAAACCTTAATCGATGTCGGCGATATCGTCGGGTGCGAAGGGCCTTTGAAACGGACGGATAAAGGTGAATTGTCGATTGTCGTGGAAGATGTGAAGGTTTTAACAAAGTCATTGAGAAATTTACCGGATAAGTGGCACGGTTTGCAAGATGTTGAGATTAAATATCGACAAAGATACGTGGATTTAATCGCGTCGTCGGATTCGAGAGATACTTTTTATCAAAGAACAAAGATTATCAAAACGATGAGAAGGTATTTGGAAGACGAGTTGGAGTTTATGGAGATGGAGACGCCGATAATGCACACGGTTTCCGGCGGAGCGGACGCTAAACCATTCAACACGCACCACAACGCTTTAAATATGGATTTAACGTTACGAATCGCGACCGAGTTACACTTGAAGCGCTTAGTCATCGGCGGATTTGAAAGAGTGTATGAAATTGGACGCATTTTTCGAAACGAAGGATTATCGACCAGGCATAACCCTGAATTTACGTCTATCGAGTTGTACCAAGCGTACGGTGACGTGAGCGACATGTTGGAGTTGACTGAGGAAGTCATCTGTAGATGCGCGGCGGCGGTGAGCCCGTCTAAAAAATTAGAACCCATCCAATACGGAGACGAAACGATCGATTTAACGAAAAGACCGTGGAGACGTGCGAGCATGAACGATTTAGTCATCGAAGCGTGCAATGTGGACGTGTTGAATGGCTTCGATGGTGATTTAGAAAAAGCGAAAGCGGCGTGCGAACCGGCTTTAAAAGCGCACTCGAAACAAGCCGGCGCTTCCATCCCGGCCGTTCGAGATTCGCCAAACCTAGGAACTTTGTTGAACGAAATGTTTGAAGCGACCGTCGAGGGAACTTTACGCCAACCAACGTTCGTTCTCGATCACCCGATCGAGATCTCTCCTCTTGCGAAACCGCATCGAGACAAAAAAGGCGTCACCGAACGTTTCGAACTCTTCGTCGTCGGTCGAGAGTTGGCCAACGCGTTTTCGGAGCTCACCGACCCTATCGATCAAAGAGAACGATTCGAAAAACAGTCGCGAGCGCACGCAGAAACTCAACGCGCCGCGCTCGTTCGCGCCGAGAAAAAAGTCGAACGCGGCGATAAAGACGCCGGCGACGTGTTGAAGGAAACCACGGACGATATTTACGAGTTTCCGATTGACGAAGATTTCATCAACGCTTTGGAATACGGAATGCCGCCGTGTGGGGGATTAGGCATAGGCGTCGATAGATTGGTGATGTTACTCACGAATTCACCGAGCATTCGAGACGTGATCGCGTTTCCCACGCTCAAAAACGAAGATTAGTGATGAACTTAATGCTATAAACGAGTAAGATTAGTGATGAACTTGACGCTTTAAACGAGAGCGGGTTGTTACGATACAAAAATAATGATACAGATCTAAAAACTAAATACAGATGCTCGCCGAGCGTCCCTCTCGCAAACGCGCGACCCGAGAGAAGAAACAAGATGAAAACATTATTCAAACTTCCGCCGCGTTCGCGAGCGCTCGCCTGAACGACTCCCACTTCTTCCCGCCCGCCTCCTTCCCTCTCTCGTCGTCGTCGTCGTCGTCGTCCTTCTCCTCCTCTTCCTCAAAGAACGGATTCATCCTCGCTCTCGTCAACGCGCTCTCCATCGCTTGAAACTTTTTCCTGACCACAAACTCCTCCTCTTCTTCCTCCTCATCATCCTCCTCTGTCTCTCTCGTCATCGCGAGCATCAGGACAAACCTCGAGGCGGTCAGCCACGCGTAAACGACTTCTCCATCGGAAGAGGAACAGACGACGCCTACGTAGTTTCCCGTGGTGGTCGTCGACTGATGATGCTGACGCGTCGTCTTGCTCCTCTCGAGTAAAGCGTACTGGACGCCATCCGCGGCGCGAAGGAAAAGCTTTTCCAATTTGGAGGAGGAGGAGGCGTTCGCCGTCGTCGTCGTCGTCGTCGTTCTTTTCCCGTCGTCGCTCGAAGAAGCGGCGTCGTCCACTTTGAAATCCGCGACGACGACGACGACGAGTGGTGCGAGACGAAGCACGTCTCGAGAAACGAGTTCGAGGTCGAGCGCGGCGGCGCCGAGCAGCTTCTTCATCTTTGATCGTCTTCTCCTCCTCCTCCTCGTCGTCGTCGTTGTCGTCTGCTCGGAACCGCGCTCGGAACCGCGTTTTTTTTGGCGGTTCGTTGCCCGTCGTCTTCCCTCAAAGAGTTCCAAAGAAGAAAGGAAAAAGAAGGAAAAAGAAGAGGCAAAAAACAGCGCTCTCTTAACGGCGGCCGCGAGGGTTAGAAGTTAGACTGTAGTTCTACATTTTAGACCGCAGAAATCTACGGTTTACCGCATACATTTGTCTTCAAGGAGGCCTCTGTCATCAACGCAGTATTCCTTTTGGTTTTGGTTTTGAAACTCCTTTCGCCGCCGGTCTCGTCGCTCGTCGTCGGCGTCACCATCCGGCGGCGGCACCGGCGCGGATGAGCGCGAGCACGGCGACGTCGTCGTCGTTCTGTTGTTGATTTTGCAGTTGTTGTTTTTCGAAGGAGGAAGAGAAGGAGCCGGAACGTAAGGCGAACGCGGCGGTTAAGTTATCTTTGACGGGAACGTTTCGAGTCATGGACCCGTCGTTGATTTCTCGCTCGGCGACGGCGCGGACAGTGGTGACGCTTTTGTTGTTGTTGTTGTTGTTGAGTTCGTTTGGTTTTGTCGATGATGATGATGGTGTTGTGGTGGTTTTATTATTGTTATTATTCACCGATTTTAACGCGTTGTATACGAACGCGATGGATTGCATGCGCAACTCGCCGTACGTTTGTTGGCCGACGGCGTTGAGGAGAGGGGTGAGTTTCGGGCAAAGCGCGACGAGCGTTTCGACGAGCTCGGCGACGTCCGCGATGGAATCGCAAGATGATTCTGGTTTGGCCAAGAACAAGTTGACGAGGTTGACGAGTTGCGCGGCGACTGCCGAGCGCGTGGCTTTGAATTCGTCCAACGAGGACGAGGCTGGTGGTGCTTGTTCCTCGTTTGCTCGTCCCGCGTTCCTCTGTTTTTCTCGCTTGGGCGAGGAGGCGCCGTTTACTGTTTTCGCCGCCGGTGGATTCGCCGCTTCGGCGACGTGCGCTTTCGAGCACAGCTCTAAGACAACCGCTATGGCATCAAACGTTCGCGACCAGTTCGCGCGTAAGGATGAGCTCCCTTCGCCGGTAGCTTTGAATGTGTTGTTGTTACTGTTCGTGTTGTTTTCGTTCTCGCTCTCGTCCTCTCTTCTTCTTCTTCTTCCTCCATCTTCCTCTGTCGTTGAGGGAGCGTAACCGCAAACGAACGACCGGTTCGCAGCCTTCACGGAAACGATTTGGTGGCTTATGTACACAGCACGAGACGTCACGCCTGCACCAAAATATTCGCCAAATTTGGCAATCTCAGAACACGTCTCTAGCATCGCCGCGATGAACGGTCGGTTGAGTTTCACGCGAGCGTTCAAAAGTCCTTTTGAGCTGACAAGATTCGATATAAAATGCGTGTCCGCATTACCGGTTCCATTAGACGACGTCAAAGATGACGACTGCAACGGTGACACGGAGGAGGATACGGTCGATCCGGGGAGTGGTCGAGCGCAATCCAAACACGACAACGCGCACAAAAACTCGAGACTTGCGCTATCGTCCACCAAACGCTGGAAGCAACACAACACCGACGTAGCGAGAGCTTTTCTTCGCGCCTCACCCACCGCTTCCAAAGAAGAGGAAGACAAACATTTACTATCTGTACCACTAACAATTCTGCGAATGTTGTTGGCAATTGATGACGAAGTTTTCTTCTTCTCAATTTCTCTTTCCCTAGCGAGCGCGGCGGCAAAGACCAATATCGAACCCAACGCGTCGCGCCAATGATCCCCGAGCGCGACGCCGTGTAACATCTCCGACGCATTAACCGATGTTTTCTTTATCCACGCGCGAGGTAATCGTAACGCGACGCAGTTCGACAAGACGCCGTGCATGAGTGAGACGCCAATGAGCGCTGCGTCGTCGTCCAAAATGTGCGCGATTGTGGGCGAGGAGGAAGAGGAGGAGGAGGTTTTTTCCCCGTTTTCACCTCCTTTTTGCAACCGGTCATTTTCACTCGTTACCAACGGCTGTGCGCTCATGAATTTAGCGTCCCGCGCGATGCACAGAGCTCCACACACGTCGACGTCGCTATTAGGAAACATTTTCGTATGAGCGCCGAGCGCATCGCTCACGCCGTTCAATTTGTCTTCGACAAAACCCAACGCTTTCGTCACGTGCATCCACCCGGACGTTAGAAGATTCGTCACCGCCTGATTACCTTGCGGTGCTTTCCGCGTTCTACTGCTGCTGCTATTATTGTTATTCCTATCGCTATGGCCTTCATCTACACTCCCACTTTTTGTCAACAAAAACGAAATCGCGCGAAGCAACGCCGCGGCTTCCAAATCCGTCGCCCTCGCAGTCCTCGCGGCCACTCGATTTTTCCCTTCGTTCCAACTCAACAACACTGCCAACACGTAACACGCGTCTTGCCACAACGTATTCCTCGCTAATATGTCGTTTTTCAACACGTTGTTGACGATTGCATCGAAAATCGCGTCACCGTTTTTCTGATCCGAAACCAAGTACGCGAACAAACAGCTCGATCCGATATTTTCTTTACATTTCGCGAGAGAAGCCAGGAGTTTCAGCGCCTCGAGTTTACATTTTGGGTGTGCGACGTCAGATTTCAAAACGTCGCAACACTTTTGAATGAGCGCGTTGAAGAAACGGTTGCTCTCGTATACTGAAGGTAGCATCGCGAATTCCCGCGTCGATGTCGTCGTCGTCATCGTGGATGTCATCGTATCATTCATTTTATTGCTCCGAGTACTCGCGTCACTATCGTTCATTGAGTTTATGGTACCAATTGTCGTCGTCATCCAGTGCACGATATCCACTCCACTCGCTTTTCTCGACTGTTTCGCCAACGCCTGAACCACCCCTCGCAACGTTTTCAATCCGTTCTCCACCCGGGTCGATTGCATGACGTTCGTGTGCGGTACCGTCTCAGCTTGGTCCAACTTGGACAACAGAATCGTTCTCGAAAACATTGCAATCGCACACGGCGAGCATTTGCGAACTTTAAAGGAAGCAGACGAGGAAAGCGCTTTCAGCGTCGTCGTCGTCCCCGCAACCGCCCCTCCTCCGTTGGAAAAGGAGGAGGAAGAGGACGCGCTTTCCCGCATCATTCCAAAGAGTTTCTTAAACGCCGCTTTCGACGCGTCCTCTTCGTCTTCCTCGTCGTACGAGTACTCCTCGTCCTCGTCCTCTTCTTTTTCGTCTCTCCTCGACCCCGACGAAGAGGACGACGACGACGATGAAAAATCTCTCGCGCACTTCTCCAAGTACCAAAAGTTTGGTTCCAACAAGAGTAAATCGTTGTACGCGCTCGCGCTCGTGGGAAGCGTTTTCGGAGGAGGACGACTGCTGCATTCGCTGTTAAAATTGCTCGCACGAGTCGTCTCCGCAAAACCACCATCTTTCGACGACGACGACGACGACGACGCTTCTCCTCCTTTGCCTCCTTTTCCTAAACACGACGACGCGTTTTGGTGCAAAACGTGCGCGTACAGGTGGTATATTTTCGGCGTCGTATTCGCGCTTCTTTTCTGGCTTTTCGGCGGAGGCGGATGCATCTTTTCTTCTTCTTCTTCTCGACGAACTTTGAACGATGAGAAAACGCACGGAAAACCCGCGCCTTTCCGGGCCCTCTCTTTCTCTCTTTCTTCTTCTTCTTCTTCTTTGAAAGCGCGGTTGTTTTCGGTGGTGCGAAAAGGAGAACAGGTTGTTTAAAGCGTTGTTGTTCTCAGACGTGTCGTTGCCCGTTCGTTGTGTCGTGGGGGATGTTCCTTTTTCCCAAACGCCTCAAATAAAAAAGTACAGAGTTGGTTGGTTGGAGAAAAGTCACGCTCTCTCTCTCGAAAGAGAGCGCGACGACAGGAAACGCGCGCGGATGCGACGGAGCGTGATTCGCTGCGTCGCCGAGGTTCGTTTTTGCGCGGAGGTGAAAGTATGCTGCTCCCAAAGATGGTCGTGCGCATCATCGCGCGTACATCGGATGCTCGTACCACATGTGATTGAAAACATCTCTCAAACTTAAAATTATTGACCACCCCAAACGAAGATGCGATCTCTCAAACACTCTTATTAAACCGCGCATCAAACGCTCTTCAGACGCACATCTCTGCAACTCTCATCGCTCCTCTCGACAGTCAAGCTGCTCGAGAGTATAACGAGTCCTTAAACAACAACATCCGATTTCTGTTTTGCGGTGGTGGTGGTGATATTTTTTACTCAAGAGACTTGCATGCAAGAGTTTTTTCGAAAATATCGGACCAAAAATCGCACAAAAAAAGACACGAAAGAGACACAAAGAGTTTTGTTTACGAAACCAAAGGGGTGCTTTTTCGCTCGGGGTTCGCTTGGGGGAGTACATAAGATTGTTCAATATAACAACGTGTGAATGTAGTATTAAAAGTGACGTGATTCTTCGCTAAGAAAGAACACAAAATCTCATCACAATTTCTGTTTTGCGGTGGTGGTGATATTTTTTACTCAAGAGACACATAAAAAAATATCAAAACCCTAAAAAAGGACGAAAAATCTCGCACAAAAAAAGACAGACAAAAGCGCTTTGACTCCATCCTTTGTAACGAGAAGAAGAAGAAGACAAAGACAAAGAAGAAGACAAACGAGAGGAAAAGACGACTTTGACTTTCCGAGATGATGGGACGACCGAAGGATGAGAACCCACCGCCGCCGTGTCCTCCTCCTCCTCCTGGGTTTTGGGCGCAGTTGGACGCGCAGGAGCAACAGCGCGAGCGTAATCATCATCATCATCGTCGTCATCGACATCATCGTCAAAGAAGTCGCGAAGAATTCTCGTCGTCGTCTGTGTCGTCTTTGTCGCCGTCGAGGAGGAACGACGACGACGACGATAAAGACGCGCTTGACGCGGAGGCAAACGACGAGGAGGAGGAGGAGGAGGAAAAGATGAAAAAGAAAACCACGAAAGAGGACAACAACAACAAGAACAACAACAACGAATTAATAGTAAACAAAGAAGAGAAAACGAACGAGGAAGTCTTCTCTCGATTTCTGGAAGACGCGGCGAACGCGCAGGAGAAAGATTACCGAAACTCCATGCGAGTTGGAAGTTCGAAGAGCATGAGAGAGTTGGCGAGGTACGACGCGGCGCAGAACATGGAGAGGAGGAGGAGGAAAGAGAGAGGAGAGGAAAACGACGAAGACGACGACGACGAAGACGACGACGACGAAGACGAAAGATGGGTCGAAACGGAAAATCTGCGAAGCGCGAGTCGGATGATGAATACGAACAGCGCGAATACGAACAACGGGAGTAAATACGAAGAAGAAGACGGCGGTTTGAATTTGGCCGGGAAGCACCAATCCAGCTTCGCGGACTTGAATTATAACAGTTCCGGATCGGATTTTGCGAGAGGTGGCCAAGCGGCGCCGGAAATTTATAGGAGTTTGATTACGAAGAGGCGAGAGATGGAGGAGGAGGAAGAGGAAGAGGAGGAGGAACAACGACGCAAAAGCGACGCGTATTTTTCGAAGCATTTCAATAGTCATCCATACTCTCTCGCCGGGGGTGGTACCACCGGTCACCATTTCAATAACATCGGGTTAGGTTTCGGGGGAAGCGCGAGAGAATTAGAGCGACAGAGACAGTCGCAAATATTGATTTTGCAGCGACAAAAACAGAAACAACGATCCTTGGAGAGTTACGACGATTTGAAAAACGCAAAGGAAGACACGAAATTTTTCTCTCGGCAAAGTTACACGGAATCTGATTTTGAAGACGACGACGACGACGACGACGACAACTTTGACAAATACGAGGACAAGGAGGAAGAAGAAGACGACGATGACGACGACGAGTTAGATGATAGTCGTTCGTACGGAGATCCGGAAATTAGACCAATGCACGCGACGATGACGACGACGATAACAAACGGATCCGCGGCACCGGTCGCATCGCCGCCAGTCACGAGACTTTTACACGAGCAGCATCAGTACCCTTCCTGGGTCTCAGAATCTGGACCAGATGGCGGACGATCTACGCCAGGAACACCTCGTGCCTCCTCCACGAACAAGCAAAAAGATTCAACGACGAATAATGAGTCCTCGACGACGGGAACGAGACTGTCGAATCGGTTTTCCAACGGCAATCACTCAACAGTTCCAACCGCGCCAACATCAACGACGCAAAAGAATTTCCACGGCGAGGTCGTGTCAAATATGAATAGCGACCGTGTGAACAACGTTGAAGCGTTATTCTCGCCGAATAATAAGAATATTACCATGACCACCAAGAGCGAGAAAACAAAAGCAAAATTTGCCGCGCTAACGATCGATCCTTCTCGGAAACCGGCGTCGACGACGACACCTGCGACAACAAAGCGTTCCTATTTATCTTCGGACTCATCAAGCGTGCGCAAGAGCATTCTCGAACACTACGACTACACGTTGGCGCGTCGTCGCTATAAGATGGACGCAGTTTCCGTGTACGAAGCGTGTGCGCTTTCTCTGCGAGATCGCCTCGTAGAGAGATGGTCGGACACGCAGCAATTTTACGCCTCGAGCGAAGAATGTAAAGACCTGAAAATGGTATATTACATGAGTTTAGAATTCTTAGTCGGTCGGTCGTTGGGTAACGCTGCCTCTAATCTAGGTTTGCGAATGCCATACGCGGACGCTTTGAGAACGCTCGGCCACGAGTTGGAAGATATCGCGCAACGCGAAAAAGAACCGGCCTTAGGTAACGGTGGTTTAGGTAGATTAGCGAGTTGCTTTCTCGATTCGTTAGCGACGCAAAATTATCCTGGCTGGGGTTATGGCATTAGATACAAGTACGGCATGTTCGAACAAGCGTTGATTGACGGGAAACAAGTCGAATTGCCGGATTATTGGCTCACGAGCGGAAATCCGTGGGAAGTAGAGCGGTTGGACGTGACGTACAAAGTTCGATTTTACGGTCGTAGCGTGCAGTATACGAGGAAACGAAAAGTATCTTTGAATAAGATGGCGGCGAGTCAACGCATGAAAACCATTCGCGAAAATCCCGAAAAGGAAAATTTCGGAAACGTGCCTCCTCCTCACGACGCATCGAACGGCGAGTCTCGAGCAAATAATGATGCGTTGCCTCCTTCTCCACCAACATCGAAAAAAGAAATCGATGAAACTGAAACGCGATTCTCGTGGGAAGGTGGCGAGATTGTGGTCGCCGTCGCGTACGATACGCCAGTGCCTGGATACGGAACGTATAACGCGAACAACATGCGCCTCTGGAGTTCAAAACCTTCGCACGAATTCGATTTAAAGTCTTTCAATGCCGGCGATTACATAGCTGCAATCGAGCAGAAAGAACGTGGGGAGAGCATTTCCAGCGTTTTATACCCGAACGACGATACGCACGTTGGTAAAGAGCTTCGCTTAAAGCAGCAGTTTTTCTTTTGTTCGGCGACGTTGCAGGATATTTTGCACCAATTTAAAAAATCCGCCGCGAGGTACAACAACAGCGTCATGAAAGCGTACGCCGCCGACAATGCTAACGCGGAGATAAAAAGTCCGTCATCAACGAGTAGCGGTAACAACAACACCAACGTCATTCCAGGACTTCGAACTTTGAAAGATTTGCCTAAGCGCGTCGCTATTCAGCTCAACGACACGCACCCGGCGATTGGCGTTCCAGAGTTTATGCGTCTACTTTTAGACGAAGAGTTGCTTTGCTGGGAGGACGCGTGGAACATCACAAAGAACGTCTTCAGTTATACGAATCACACGATCATGACTGAAGCCATGGAAAAATGGCCAGTGCCGATGTTGAGCGAGCTTTTGCCTCGCCACGCGGAGATCATTTTTGAAATTAACCACCGATTTTTGGAAAGTGTTCGTAAGAAATGGCCGGGCGACGAACAAAAAGTACGCAGGATGTCCATTGTGGAAGAGTCTGAACCAAAAATGTTTCGAATGGCAAATTTAGCCGTCATCGGCTCTCACACCGTCAATGGTGTTGCCGAGATGCACACAAACTTAGTCAAGACGATTTTGTTTGCTGATTTTTGCGAGTTAGGGGATACTAAGTTTCGAAACGTCACGAACGGCGTCACGCCTCGACGATGGATATTACAAGCGAACCCGAAGCTCGCAAAAATGTATACCGATCTCGCCGGACCAGGGTGGGTAAACGACATGAAGCGGCTCGAAGCGCTGCAATCATTTTGCGATGACGATGATTTCTGCGAAAGATTTCGAGCCATTAAGAAACAAAACAAAAGACGCGTGGCATCGTTCTTGGAACAAACCTGCAGATTAAATTACAAAATCGCACCGAACGCGTTGTTTGACATGCAAATCAAACGCATCCACGAATATAAACGTCAACTTTTGAATGTTCTAGGTATTATTCACCGATTTGACGCCGTCTTACGCGCGACGCCTCAGGAGCGAGCGAAAATCGTGCCTCGAGTTTTCATCATTGCCGGGAAAGCTGCGCCGGGATACGATACCGCGCGGTTGATTATTCAACTCGCGTGCGCCGTCGCGAAAGTAGTGAACGAAACGCCTGAATGCGCTGGAGTTTTAACTGTATGTTTTGTCCCTAACTTTAACGTTTCCATCGCAGAGTTGTTGATTCCAGCGAGCGATGTTAGCCAGCACATTTCATTAGCCGGGACGGAAGCTTCCGGCACCGGAAATATGAAATTTGCCATGAACGGTGGTTTAATCGTAGGCACGCGCGACGGCGCGAACGTCGAAATTGCAAGAGCTATTGGTAGCGATAACATCTTCCAATTTGGCGCGACCGTGGATGAAGTCAAGAGCTTAAAGAAGACCGCGAATACGCGAAATCCAGCGCCCGACGAACGATTGGCGAACGTTTGCGCAATCATACACTCGGGTATTTTCGGCGACGCCAAGAAACTCGGCTTTAACCGTTTGTGCTCGAGCACGTTGACGCCGACGACGGATTTGTACCTCTGTGGCCACGATTTTGCGTCCTATTTAGACGCACAGGCGCGAGCGGACGAGGTTTACCTCGACGAACGTTTGTGGACGAGGAAGAGCGTTTTGAGCGCTCTGCGAATGGCAAAATTTTCCACCGATCGAACAATCAAAGAATACGCCGAGAAGATCTGGAACGTCGAGGCGAAGGCGTTTTTACCGCAGCACGTGAAAGAAAGACTAAAAGTAGGACGCAAGTAGATAAATAAATATATGTAATTCCTAGTAGGTGTACAACATCAAACGCTATCCATTGCTATCTTTATTCGTCACCGAGCAAATCAAAAGGGTTCGAAGCTTTCTTCACCCCTCCGCTGCCGCTCGATGTTTTTTTTCTACTGCTCGAGCTGGCCGCTTTAGAAATCCATCCCCCGCCACCACCTCTGGGTGGGTTCCCTCCTCCCGTCGCCGTTTTCTTTTTCTCTTTCACCGCCGGTTCAATCTTTTCCCCGAATAATAACGTCGCGCACTCGTCCTCGAACCACCCTTTATCTTCGGTTTCGATTTGCTCGATCCTATCGACCAGTCCCGGCAACTTCGCCAACCTTCCAACCTCCGCCGCAGTCCTCAATCCGCTCTTATTCTCCAACGCTTTTAATTTCCTCACCTGTGCCTTCAAGTCTGCGAGCTCCTCGGCGTGTTCAATCGTATACACGATGGGTCTTTTCGATTTAATAGTGTCTATTTTCTCCACCACCTTTTCTTCCAATTTCGTAATCTGTTTCATTCGATTTTCTTTCTTCTCTTCCTCGGCTTTCGTTTTCGCCACGTCCAACTCGCTCAACTTCCCAGTCAACTCCTCCACCATCACCGATTGCTCGCCAGCAGTTAACCTTCCCTCTCGTATCATCTCTTCCAACTGCTTCTCCACTAACTCGATTTTATTCTCAATCTCGCACACGGCGTCGTACATCTCCTGCTCTTCCTCCGCCAGACTCTCCATATTGCTCAACTTTTGATCGCACTGATCGATGATCCCTTTATACGCTTTCAACCGCTTCAAAAGCGCTCGTTTTTGCGAAAACGACGGCACGTTATACTCCAACAGCTCCTCGAACTCCTCTAAACTCGCCTTTGCGCACAACATCTCCGGCGTCGTTCTCCGCCCCGCCTCGTCCACCACGTCGTTCTTCTCAATCTTCGCCTCCTCTTCTACAATCAAAACCTCAGGAAACACGTGCAAATACTTCAAGTCTTTATCCGTATCGTGCTGATACTTGTAGCATCTCTGACACTCTTTGCACGCGCTCGCGCCTCGGTCTTCCTCGAACTCAAACTTCCTCAAACTCTCCGTCATCACTTTCAAGTTCTCCTCGTTGTATTTCTGCCGAAGTTTCTTCCCGGCGCCGATGACGAATTTTATGGACACGAAATCTTTCGCTCGGATTGGTTTTGCGCAGAGTTTCTCGATTAAATCCGGGATCCATTCTATGCGGAAGTTGGCTAAATCGTGCGTTTGCGACGACGACGACGTGCTGTTGTTGCTCGCGAAATCGGAGAGGATTTCCGTCGAGAGCGCGTCTGCCATGAGTGTA
>TARA_B110000459_G_scaffold57176_1_pt1 | contig 16866 bp, 8 predicted proteins | sample TARA_B110000459 | Tara Oceans TARA_B110000459 (sample SAMEA4398296) | marine metagenome | biome: Polar Biome; feature: [SRF] surface water layer (ENVO:00010504); material: water (ENVO:00002006), including particulate matter (ENVO:01000060) such as... | depth 5 m | reverse complement strand
AGGCCACGACTCCTTGGAAGAGGCGCAAATGTGGGCCTCGAATTAAAGACGAACTCAACGCGTCGTGTGAAGCAGTAGCGGAAGGAATCGAGGAAAGATTTTTTTAATACTACATCAGACTCTTTTAGCATGCAGCAGATTCTTCATAAAAAGCGCTCCTCACACAACTATTTATTTAAAAGAAGACAAGAATAAACCGCGAAAGCGGGAACACGTCTCCCACTTCTTTTGGATTCAAAATGCCTCGTCCTCCTCCCTCGCCACGTTTACCTTCTTCCTACTTCGCCTCCGTCCCTCCCGAGAAGAAACGAATCAGTCGCGCGCTCCTCCGATCTGCGTTTTTTCTTTCGATGATTTTCTTCGTTCTGAACCGATTCGAGACATCGAAACCTTTAGATTTGATGTCCATCGCACAGCGAGAAGAGACGAGTTTACCGGAAGAAATCGTCGACGATGAAGGGATGACGCACACTATTGGTGGTGGTGGTGGTGGTGATGCAGGAGGAGAAGAGGATGAAGATGGCAAAGGAGGGGAGTTTAATTTGAAAGATTCCATCGTCCCTTTGAACAGCGATTCGACGTATTGCAACGGGGCGCCCGGCGCGTGGTTCGCCAGAGCGGAGTGGAGCACGAAGAGGAGGTTGATGCGCGAAGGAGGAATAGGAGCGCAAAAGAAAAGTGGTGGTTATGGCGCGAAAATTTGGGACGCGGAAGCGAATAAGTTTTGTTCGTCTCCCGTCGCGACGCGGAGACGACGGTCGTTGCTCGGATTTAGCGACGAGCAGTGCTCGCAAACGTGCAGGAGCGTTGAGAGGGACCACAAGGAGTTGTTGAGTGAAAGAAAGAGACAAGCTCGAGAGGATTTGCTCGATTGCTTGACGTCGGACGCTGGGTGTAAGAAAGTGTTTTCGAGTAAAAAGGAGAGGTGGGAAAATATGGCGAAATTTGCGTTCGCGTTACCGTCGGTGAAGATGTTGACGGAGTATAAGCCGAAGTGTTTTACGGTGAGTAAAGCGAGAGTGTGTTCGAACATGAGAGGGAATAAAGAAACGCCGAACGGGTGGAGCGTGAAATATTTCGATTACTTGAAACCGAGATACGATGTGAAATACAAAGAATTAGGCACTTGCGCAATGGTTGGAAATTCGCCGCACGTCTATCGAGACGGCTTAACGGATGAAAATAGCAAAAGCATCGACAAACACGACAGCGTTTGGAGATTTAACTTACGCTCGGGGTTAGCGAACGATACGAACGTACACAAGAAGTACGGAGTTCGGAAGCCACTGGGGAAAAAGACGCGATTTAGAATGTTCAACAGCATACGAGGACGACAACTCTCGAGAGGTATAAACGTGGACGAGAAGATCCTTCGATCGAAACGTAATTTACGAGAAGAATGGTGGTTTTGGTATTCCACGAGCACGAGTTATTTTCACAACATAAAGAAACGGTTTCAATACGTCCAGACGAGGGTTTTAAGTCCCTCGAGCGTGAATTATATTGTGGATTGTTACATGCAAATGCGGAGAGATTTACTGGATATTGGAGCGCTCGAAGAGGAAGGCCACGCGAATAACAAAAAGCTCATGATGAAGTGTCCGACGTCGTTATCCAGTGGAATCCACTTAGCTTTTATGAGTCAGCACTTGTGTTCGCAAATGGATATGTTTGGAATGTCTTACCACCCGAAACAGGCGGCGAAGGCGGGCTATAGCGGCCACGCGTGGTCTATTGACGTGCGCATGTTTCGATTGATGCACGTCGTCGGTCTCGTGAACGTTTGTACCACGGATAAAAGCTTAGAATAGGAGATGATTTTTTACGCAGCGCATTTAGAAGTCTAGCCGTTTTAGAATAGGAGTAGTAGTAGTAGTAGTAGTAGTAGTAGTGTACAAATACATAAGTACGGTAGAGCTAACCCGCGTTTGAAAACGCCGTCCATTCGTCGCGAGCGCGAAAGTCTCTCCGCGTCAGGGTGGTGCTAATAAAAAAGAGGCTATATAAACAAATACATAAAGAAGGAACTTACTGCAGCAAAAACAGAATCAAGATAATCAGCGCAGTAAAGACGGTGATTGCTAAACACACCATCTTATTCCTCGCACTCTTTTGACTCTTATCCGCCTTTGTCAACTCCTTCTGCGCCTCTTTCGTTCTCACCGCCGTACTCACGATATTCGCCTCGATATCGTCAATCATGTTCCCTTGCTCGTTTACCAACACCGCTAAATCTTGGAAAATCTCATTCACTTCGCCAATTTGTTGCTGAATCTCCGCGATGCCTCTCTCTCGTTCCTCGATTAACTGATCGTTAAATCGCATGTCGATTTCCACCGCGGTCATCTCCTTCTGCCCTTGGCTTTTATGTTCCATCAGCAAAGGCGCGTGTTGTTGCTCCTCGTCTACCATTTGCCCGCCTTGGTAAAACTGTCCACCTCGTTCGCCACTCATGGCCACGTCCGCGGCGGCGCTATTGTTGTTGTTCTTCCCTCCAGTCGCTCCGTACCCTTTCTTTTTACTCTTCGCCGCTTCGTTGCCAATCTCCTTTTGCGGTAAAAACGTGCTCTCTCTCTCCGCGCACGCCCTTTGCGCTCTCTGAAAATCCTTCAACGTCGCGTGTAAATCCTTCACCAACTTTTTATGCCTCTCCGCTAAACTTTCCGCGTCGTCCTCGTCCTCGCCCGCTTCGTACTCGTACTCTTGATCTTGCTCCTCGTGCACTAAATCCGTCACCAATCTCGCCAACTTTTTCACCAACACCGAACTCTCTTTCGCCATTTGACCTATCGATTCTCTCAGTTTGTGCAGTTTCGCTCTTTGGTCCTTCGTATCTCGCGCCGTTCCCAGTTGGTCCACGAGTCGTTTAAACGTCGAGACGTTCGTTTGGAGTTGGAAAATGAGCGATTGGACGCGGTTCGCGTGGGTGGAAATCGCCTCGCGTAAGATTCCACTTTTATTCGCATCGTTATCATTCTCGCCGTCGTTCGTCAGGCGAGTGTACGACATTAGTAGTAGTAGTAGTGTTCCCCTTCGTATTCTTCTTCCAAAAGGAGTGCTTTCTCTCTCGCTCTTCCTTTTAGTAAACTTTTGTGTGCCTCCTCGCTCTCGAAGAATGAATTCTGAAGGGACGGACGATTCAAACGAAGGAGAAAAAAGGAGTCAAAATGCGTTTAGGGTATATCTCATGGTGCTCTTTTAAAAAGGTTTTTACTTTACAACCTCCTCCTCTTCGCCTTCAGGCGCGCCTTCGGGTGCTCGTTCTTCTCCGTCGTCGTCGTCTTCTTCCTCGTCTTCTCCGTCGTCGTCGTCTTGGTCGTCGTCGTCTGGAGGGACAAATCCGAGCTCTTGGCAGACGGTCATTAAAAAATCTAAAACCTTCGTGAAGAAGTGCGCGAGGTGCTTCGTGCTAAACTCCATCTCGTCTTTCAACATTTCCTCGATTCGCTCGACCGGGAGGATGCCAAAATTGACCGGGGTGTACGAACACATCGTGCTCACTTGGTCGGGGAATATGGAGACGTTGAGCGGGTCTTCGCCGGTGATGGCGTGAGTTTTCGGGTCCGCGCCGGCTTCGATGGTGAACGCGAATCCGGTGAGGACGTGTTTGAACTCGTGCTTGTTGTTTTGGTCTTCGCCGAGTTTTCGCCAGCGAAGACCGGAGATGGATTCGAATTGCGGCGGGCCGAAGCTATTCCTGGCGTCAGTCGATGTCAGAGCGACTTTTAAATCGTCGCGAAGTTTTCGGTTGGCTTTTTGAACGGCGAGCATGTCCGTGCCTTTTTGGACGAGCTCTTCTTGCAATTTGAAAATCTCAACTTTCATGTTCCCTTTTTCTTCGGCGAGTTCGTGCGTGCGACCGGCTTCTTTTTGGAAGAAATCTCGGTCTCTTCGTAAATCCGATATTAAAGTCTCCTGCGCCCTTTGTTTCTCCTTCATCGCCTCTTGCATCTTCGTCGCCGCCATGGCGACTTCGTCCACTTTTTTCTTTTTCAAATCGTCGTATTTTCTTTGCAAAGACTCGTACCGTTCTTGCAACATTAGAAATTTTCGACTCTCGGCTCGATCGAACGCTTGCTCCGTTTTCCGTTGCTGGTGCTTGTTTCTGTCTAAAGCCATTTGCGCTTGTTGCATGCCTTGGTGGTAATCATCATCCTCGTCGTAGTTTTGGGTTTTCCTCGGTCGGCCCACGCCTCTCTTCCCCGGCGCCGGTTGTTTCTTTACTTTTTGCGAGGAAGACGGACGTCCTCGTTTTCTATCGTTTCCTTCGTCGTCGCTGCCTTTCGTGTTGTACTTATTGAACGCTTCCCCGTCGTTGTTATAATCGTCGGAATCGTACTCGTCCTCCTCGTCCGAGTAGTACCGCTTGTGCTGCGCTCCTCCTCTACCGCCGCCGCCCAACGCTTTCCGAGCGTTCCCCGCCGCCTCTCGCATGCTCTTATACTTGTTCGAATGGTCCGCTTTCCGCCACCCAACCGGGCGACCTCTTTTCTTCTTTACCACTGGTTGTTCTTGTTGTTGTTGTTGTTGATCCGTCGTCGTCACTAATGTCTTCGTCGCGACGTCTCCTCCTCCTCCTCCTCCTCCTGGGGTGGGCAATTTCCCAGCCGAAGACGGGGTGGATTTCTTCGACGGCGTCGCTGGATTTCTCGCGGCGTTATTATTACTCAAACTTTCCGTGACCATCTTTTGCGTCGCCTGTTTTTGTTGTTGTTGTTGTTGTTCGCGTTTCATAAAGAGAGAGAGAGAGAGAGAAAAGTGGTGAGCACACGTAAACGCAAATCATTCAAACGGGGACAGTAGTACTAGGACGAGAAAAGTTTGAAATTCATCATCGCGCGAGGATGAGAAGAGAAAAGCGAGAACAAAAAGAAGAAAACAAAACGCACGGTCCACCCGGGAACTTGATCCGTCCCGGCGTAGTCGATTTTCCCGTCCATCGCGCACGCGCGTTTCGGGCGTCCTCCTTCGACGCCCACCATCTCAGTAGTAGTAGTTTAGTAGTAGTGCGTACTAATTTTATATAATTTATGATTTTTTTTGGAGAGCGAACGAACCCTTTTCAACGGCTTTTTTCTGCCAGCCTGTGCAAAAAAAGTTTAGGAAGAGATCAAAAAAGCTGCTTTTTTGCCCAAAATTTTTTGCCCAAAAGTTGCACAAAAATTCTCTCTGGATCTCTCTTATAATACTACTAAAGGAGATATTTTTCTATCACGCGCGCGCGTAAATACACACGCGGAAGAAAGTTGTTCTCGTTTTATTATTGCCGTCGTTAAATAGCGTTTTCGCGCAAATTCCTTCTTCTCTTCTTCTTCTCTTTCTCTTCGTCTCTTTCTTTTGCCTGCGAGAGAAAAGGTGAAAGAAGCGAGTTAGAATAGAGAGACGATCTCATCGAGAGGTCGTTACGAGCGACAAAGAGAGAGCGAGAGAAAGCATCTCATCATGTCGCGCCGGAGGAGGACGACTCGCTCGCGCGAAGAAGAAGAAAGAGCAGACGAGGACGAGGACGGGACGACGACGAACTCGGAGTCGTCGTCTCGGGGCGATGATGATCCGACGACGACGACGACGAGAAGAGGCGGAGACGATGTCGACGAGATGTTGTTGAACCACCACCACAACAACAACAACAACGCGTACGACGTCGGGGAGGAAGAAGAAGACGAAGAGGAGGAATTAGGATATAACAGATTTGGATCGGTCGCCGCAGGTGGTGGTGGTCGAGGTAGAAGAGGACGTCCGCCGTTAAGGCGGAATACGAGCGATTCCGAGGAAGAGCTTCGTCGTCAACAACAGCAACAACGGGGACGGGGACACGCGCCCTCGAGCGAAGACGACGACGACGACGAAGAACTTTCCCGAAGCGATAACGATACGCAAATGTCCGTGGATTCTGATACCGAGGGGAGAGGTGGACTGGTTGATAGTGCGTATAATAACGATTTGAACGCGAACACTCGTCGCCGCGCGAGAGAAACGCATAAGAATTACGTGGACGCGCAGTTGGCCAACGCCGCCGGCGAAACAGAAAGAGCGCAAAGGAGGAGTCAGCGTTTACAACAACAAGGTTGGCGGGGCGCTTCCGGTGGTGGTAGTGGTGGTGCTGACTCTTTGTCCCCGTCGTCTTCCTCTTCGGAGGAAGACGAAGGCGAGGAAATTTTACCAACTCAGCTCGAACCGGGCGTTTTCCCGTTGGATGAATTCAACTCGGTTGTCTTGGCGCATAACTCGTATCGGTACATGCGAAATTACCAAGGGTACTATCCGACGAAGATGTTGCCGTGCTTGAAATACATCAACGAAAACTACTTGTGTCTTTACGAGTCCAACGACAAAGAACGCGAGAAAATTCGACCAGAGGAGGTGGAATCGTTTAGAAAATTTCTCTCGCAAGGCATCCTCGTGAGTAATTTCCACACCGTATTGGAAGAGCTTAAAGCTTCGGCGTGGCCTAGCGACTCCTTGTTGTTTCAATACAACTGCTTAGAAATGTGCTGCGAAGTTGCCGTCATAGCCTCGCAAGCGCTAAATCAGTTTTGCATCGATCGCATCTTAATGGAGGCGTGCATCGATAAAGGGGACGATAACGTATTTAGTATGCCGCATAAACCAAACGAAAGTTCTGAGAACAATAGCCGAACCGTAGGTCTTAGCGTCAATGATGGCGAAGATCTCGAAGAACTAGCGCGCGCGTGCGAGATTGAAGAATTAACCGCCATTTTGAGCGCGTTAGCGTTAGGTATGAAATCTTCGTGCGCATTTTACGAGAGATATCGGACGCACAAAGTTCCATCTTTTTCTGATTATAGAACTGATAATGAACTATCGTGGAAAGAGACTGAGGAAGGGAAAACGAGTCATCACAAAGATAGCATCGCGTTCCCAGTCAGGGTTGAAGTACCGGTTGCCACGAAAGGACGACGGAGAGCAGAGAGGGCAAAGATGGACAGGGAGCGAGAGAAAGAAGAAGAAGGAAACGAAAACGTGATGACGAAAGAGATTGTCGTGAAAGCGTGGCCGGCGCATGTCGTCGAAACTTTTGGTCAGCAAGGCGGTTGGACCTGGTTGTTGAGACTTTTGGAAGCTCGAGGTGCGGTGTTTGATAACAAGCGCGATGCATTTACGAGCGGCGAGATGGCTAAAAATTTGATGCCGCCTCGCCTCATGGAGTCTGCCTGCGCGGCTCTGGCCGCAGCGACGGACGTTTTGAACGAGTCGAACGCCAAGATACTAGTCGATACGTTTTTATACTCCGCCTCAAAGGTTACGGAAGCGTTGCACGCGTTGAAAATTGAAAGCGCAAATGAGACGACGAACAAGAAGTCCAAGAAAGGCTCTGCTGCCGCTGAGAATAACAACAATAGCGAGAACAGCGATGTGGCAAAACGGCGAGAAGATGCGATAAAATTTGCATCTATTCTATCGCACGCGTTCATAACTGCACAATTTCGCGATGGCGAGACTATTTCGACACGATCAGTTGAAGGCAAGAGTGTGTTTGTTGAGTTACAAAGAGCAATTATCGTCGCCTCGTTGGGCGTGTCTACGTTCGCCTCGCAACTCGCGGCTCTGAAGGAAATCAAAATAGCGCTGGATATGGTCGATGCGTTTGTTGAGACCGGTATTCAATGGCTCGCTGAAAACGAAATTCTGGAGCACATTCTGCGTCCTACGTATCTTCATCACAGGCAGTACGTCGAACACGTTCGCGACGTCTTGGCGAAGTTAGCGCAACATCCCAATGTCTTAAAACGCGAACATCTCGAACTCATTTGGAACGTTGGTTTCACCGCAGACTCGCATCAAGACGTTAGCATAAACGTCTGTGATATGCTCGGTCAATTAGCGCCGGTTTTATCTGACGAGCACTTAGATTTTGTTTTGACTCGATTCAAAACTTTGGCAGTGAGCGGAAGTTTGGACGGGAAGACGTTGGACACTCTGAAATCGATTGTTACAAACCGAGCGGTTTCGGAAACCTTTGCGAATACTATCTTGGAGCTTCTTTTCGAAGCTTCGTGTGCGAATGAAACGCGGGCGGTATTTTATCTCGGCGCAGAAGTCGATGAGGATGCCAATCCGGAGTACGCATTTCTCTTTGCGTTTTACAAATTTACAGAAAGAGGAGCTGCTGTCCTTGACGTGATGACTTGGATAGACAAGCTCTTGACGCACATAGCGTCTTTCACAAAAGAGGACGGCGGAATGAGTTATAATAGCAACAGCAACAATAGCGCGGTTTCTGTAACGAATACCGATCGATTGGTGGTATCTGCGCGCCTTCTACGGTACATGTTTGATTCGAACAACGACTTTACCACGAGCGACGAGATCCCAGCGAAAGCGGACTCATTAGACAGCACAAGAAACGTAACTGAAATGTGCGTATCTGCGCTCGAGCACTCCAAAGCATTAGATGCACAATATGTGGCGTCCACCGCTGTGCGTGATGATTTTGCTTGGGAAGATGCTCGAATCTTACGATCACAACGAAGAGCGGAAGAGGTGGTGACGTTTTTGCACAACTTCTATGATGCGGCGCAAAGAACGTTGCAGCTCAAGAGCGGAGTTGCACTCAGATTGTGGGACGCTCTCACCGACACAAAAGTTCAAGAAACAGATGCGAAGAGAAACGTGTGGATGACGAAACTTGTTGACTATTGTTCACCAGACGCGATATCAGCGATTCTAGTCGAAAGATTGTTGAAGACGAACGTCGAGACGCAGTGCGACGATAGTTTGTGGGAGGTTTTTTACCCATTCTTTGTCGCAAACGCGATGCACGAAAAATTGATCGAACCAATTGGAAGGTTTAAAGGTGATGGCTTGTGCAGTTTTAGTAGTGAAGAAGATGTGGACGATGACATATACGATGAGATTGGACGAGACAAAGAACCAAAAGGAGTTAAGTGCAGACGCTTTCAGGAGAAAAGGCAATACCGCTTCGTGAACGAACCCACGGTGGAAGATAAAAATTCAGACTCCAAAAATGGATTGGCTTATTTTTTTGCGATTATCACCGAGTGCCCGAATATTTCGAGCGCGTGTCTTAATACAGCGACAATGAGGCTAATTCGGACGTATCTGAACTCGAACGCGGAAAAAGTGTTTCTTGAGATTTGTGCAAAGAAATTAACGAAAACGTGCGGCCCGGATTTTCAAAGCATAGAAACGCTGAACGAAAGGGATCGATTGAAATGCGCGCGGTTACTCCGCGTGTTGGACGAAGTTCTCGATCGTACGCCCTCGAGTAGTGCCAGCGGTGGCAACGACATTAACGCAGAGTCCATTATTCCGCACGGGAGATCGTTTCGAGGCGATCCGATGTCTATTACCATTTCCATAGGTAATTCTGGGCGGTATCGCGGGGGCGAGAACAACGCCCGCGCCATCTCAACGCACTCGAACGAAACTGTGGAAGACTTTTTGAACAACTTTGCGAGTGCTAATGGTGTTGCGCGGGATTCTTTCAAAGCTATTTGTAACGGGAAGCTCCTGGCGACGGAGACGAGAGAAGGACGGGCGCGCTTGCTTTCGGATTTGAACCTCCCTAATGGGACGGGGTGCGTCCAAGTCATTCCCTCAACTTCAAAAGTCCAAACCGATCGCAACAAGGTGGTGCAAGAGCTTGGCAATACCAAAGAGCTTCCTCGAGTGATGTTATCGAAACAGCCGATGATTTATGAAGTACTCTTTGCGTTATCACGATCGCAATCAGAATTAACGACGGCGAGTCATGGCCCTGATGGCGGTGGCGGGGTTTCGAAAATGGACATCGACACCGCCGATCTCGAAGAGGAGTGTGAAACAGTGCGACGCGCCGCGCGGAAATTACTCGCATCGCTACCAACTGACAAGACTGTTTATGATGAAGTTCTCGGCGCTATCAGCAGCAAAGATTCTGGTACCTCGCTTGGAAAGGTTTTGCACAGTACATTTAGGGGTTCCTTCGCAAAAGTCGCGTACGTTTTAGAAACCGTGGACGCGCTGACGGATTCAATCTTTGCATCTGACGCCGCTGAAGAGCGGAGCAAAAGCTACGCGAGATCGTTTCCAAATGTTGCACCGGTGCTTTTGGATATTCTCGATGATGCTTCCGGCGGAACGACGACAAAAGACGGCAGTAAAGATTCTGAGATCCGGCGTTCGATTTGCGCATCGGTGGTGAGATTGCTCAAACCTTTCACTCTGGATAAGAACAGTGATACTGCGACGATGACTTTGGTAGGAAAGAAGCACGATTTGGTTGAACCGGTAAAATCCATGCACGTGAGTAGTGATACTTCCAACGAGTGCACGATTGAAGGCGTGACGCTTCCGAAAGATGCGCTTCGGGACTTTGCGGTGGCTGCAACCTCGCGCGTTTTGCGCTGCGCGGCCGCTTTTTCAAAATCAAGTGTTCGATCCGAAATCCACATCGCGTATGAATCGATTCAGTTGGCTATGGAGTTTAACAGGATGGCAACATTGAGATGTACTGACTTATCTCAAGCTTCCGTTTTTGCGGAGTTGCAACCAAAAGATGTCTTGGATGCGGTCTTTGGATCCATTTTCTGTGGTACCGCGGACGCCGCCTTTCGGGAGGTGCTCATCAAGACGTTTCTTTTTAACCAAAAAGAATTTTATGCGATTATCAACGGAAGTGGCGTGGATCAAAGCGAAGAAGATAAGGAGAACGAACAGACCGATAATGGTAATAAAAGTCGCGCGCAAGTTCCTCTGTCTATCATCACCGCCATTCAAGATCGACTCGATATCGCCAAAGAAAACGTAGAAACTTCCTTGGAATATTTCAAAGTGCGAAAGATATTTGCTTTGCACATGCCTTCTAAAGAAGGTAACCCGCATATTCTGCAGTTCCTCGAGAGCGCATTCAAGCGCGATGTGGAATGGGTCGTTCAACTCGCGATGGATCCTAGAAGTGCGGCTTCAAATAACGCCTCGGAGACGATCCAAGCCTCAACGACGCAGCGATTGGAGACGATGGCTTACTTTGCAGCGGCTGTAGAGACAATCAGCGTGGAAGACGCCGTGCGCTTAACAAAAGCGATCCTTCTGCGCGGTCTATTTCCAGAACTAGAAACTGTATGCAGAAGTCTGTGTAGTAGACGTTCTGATCCCGATCAAGAAATGATGGAAACTTTACTCTTAAGCCAAGATTCGCTCCAGATGCTCGCCGCGGGGAAACGAGAATTGTCGACTAAGTTTACCGCGCTCTTCGGGGATCAAGATCGACGCCCGCACGCGTTCTCAGTTTTATCTTCTGTGTGCAAAAAGAGCGCCGATGCTTTGTCCTTAACGCTGAGTTCTTTGTACAGATTACACTTGTTTGACCAAATGGACGAAGAGAACAGAGAAGCCTGCGATTTGTTGCAATTTGAAATGGAAGAGCTGGATGCACTCGAGAACATAGAGTGGGACGTCGAACCAACCGCCGAAGTTAATCGTCAAGTCAGTATCCGAGGTCACCCGCTGCCAAAGAATGTGAGCGCAAAAATTGGACTCGTCAACGCCGGTGCGACGTGTTATATGAATGCTTTGTTTCAGCAACTCTTCGCGCAACCAGGTATTCGCGACAAGATTTTAGCCATCGACGCGAAGGTTGAAGAGGAGGATCAATCCGAGAGTCTTTTTTATCAGACGCAAAAAATGTTTGCTATGCTGAAAGGATCTTCTGTGCACACGTACTACGAGCCTAGCGATTTGTGGCACGCCTTCAAAGACTGGGACGGGGAACCCGTAAACGTAAGAGAACACGAAGACGCGTACGTCTTTTTTACGAGGTTTCAAGAGCAAATAGATTCGCACTACGTCAACGCGATGAAAGAGAAACTTAACATCACGAGTGAAGTTGAAAAACAAGCGAAAGAGGAAGGGCGAGAACTGCCAAAGTTTAAGGGTGCGATTGAAGAAGTTTTAGGAGGGAAGATGGTGTCGCAAATCATCTGTAAGAACTGTCCGAAGCATCGAAGCGAACGCGAAGAAGATTTTTGTCAAATTCAGCTCGCTGTGGGCGGTAAGCATAAAGCGTGCGTTGATGATTCCATGTCGTTGTTAACGACTGGTGAACTCATGGATGCCGACAACCAGTGGGAATGCCCGGAATGCGAGAAGAAAGTTGATGCGACGAAGCGAACGTGCGTCCGCACGTTGCCAGACTCGCTCTGTTTGCACATTCAGCGACTCGAGTACGATTACGCTATGGATCAAAGAAACAAAGTAAAAGATTATTATAGTTTCCCAAAGACTTTGGATATGTACCCATACACGGAAGAAGCACTCGAAAAGGCTGATCAAGCCGCGTTGGAGGCCGAAGAAGAGCTCGGAGCTGGAGGAACAAACGACGACGGTGGCCCGGCGCGACCGGGTACGCCTGGGAATCTTTTGAATCACCATCGTCACACATCGCGAAAGTCTATGCGTAATCTCAACAACAACAAGCAAAACGGTGAATTAGATGGAGGCGATGGAAATGAAAATACCGAGGACGACGAGAAATTGGAATATAGACTTTCTGGCGTCATCGTCCACTCAGGAACTGCTTTTGCGGGGCACTATTACTCATTCATTCGCGATCGCGACGAGAAGACCGGAGAGCTCACCGGAGACGACGATGATCTTGGGACGTGGCGTCGCTACGACGATACTTCTGTCGAACCGTACGATCCAAAGTGTTTAGAAGATGACTGCTTTGGTGGCTCTTATGTACACCAAACGAACAACGTCGGCGAGGAGGCGCAAACGCTCACATACGAAAAACCAAATTCCGCGTACATTTTATTTTACGAGAAGAAAAAGAAGAAGAGTAAGAAAGAATTAAACGATTCACACATGTCCGATATTGCCGAGGTGAGCGCCGGGGTTGTTGATTCGAATATGAATCCAGAGATGGCTTTAATGGTGGAAAAGGACAATCTCCAGGCGACATATCGTGCGAATCTCTTCGAGAAGAGCTATTTCAACTTTGCGCTTGACCAATTGCGCACGGCGCTCGATTTGCTCGTCAACTCTACCTCCGCTAATGCTACTGAGAAGAACGGCACTCCAGTAGCCATTGGAACTAGGAAGACGTCGCGCGTTTCGCAATCTGCCGTTCGAGCGAGCTCGTCCGATGCCGACGGAGACGGTCGGAAGCAACCAAAGGATAACGAAGACGACGCAGAATCTACAAATCTTGGTGCAAAATGCGTTCGATTTGCTTTTCACTTCTATATCAAAGTGTACGCTCGAGCGAGCTTGCAGTTGCAAAAAGACCTGCCGAATGGCGAGGAAATGATCGAATGGCAAGAAGGTTTAGGGAAACTTGTGATGTCTTCACCAACGGCTCGACTTGAATTTATGCGCATCGCCGACAAGTATAAAGTCGATACAATTGCCGCGCTCACGCGCTGTAACCGCGAAGTGATTCGTGAGATACTCGTGAAAATGTTCACTAATTGTTTGAAATTAACGCTCGTATCCAACGATTCAGCTTCCTTCGAACGGTTGCTGGAACAGAAGAAGAATCACGATTTTCAATTGCCACCTGGAGCGGTCACAGAAACGGAATGTCCCGAAGCTTTCGCCGCATACGGGATGATTGATACGTACGCGTGCTTTTTCAGACAATACGCTGATACGGAAGCATCGTATCAAGAAGAGAAAGAAGAGTTGGAGCGCGAGAATAAGTTTAAGCAACGCACAAAACTCCAATGGGAGAGGAAACGGAACTTTTTTATTAATTCATGCCATGGAAAGCAAGTTTCGGCGGCGATATTTTATGCAATGATTACGTGTCAATCGGCAGCTGGAAAGAACCGCAATGTCAAGGGCGGAGATCAGTTGTTAGTGCACGTGTTGATTCACCACATGAACGTCGTTCCCGGATTAATTTGGAGATACATTGGTGCGCGTTTGAGCGAATCGCAGACGCAAGAAATCGCGACCGAGAAAACGATGCTCCTGAGACTTTTGCGCAGGTTCTTGGAGGAATTACATTTTTGCGACAGCGGTGGTCCTCCTCCTTCGAAATCTAAGGCGTCTTCTTTTGCATCTGGTGACGCCGAACCTCTTCCGGAAGGAGACGACTGTGCTAAAGCGTCGAATGAAATTTCAGATACCTTACTCAGCAATATTGAACCGTTAGCAGACGCGTTCGTTTTCGATAACGAGGAAACCGCGATACAAATACTCGAACGAGCGCAGTGGAACAGCGTCGAGTTCACGAAAAAAGTCGTTGGCGAACTCTTTCGATTTTACACAATCTTTAGCGACCAAAACAACGATGAAACGAAGGCAAATTATCAGCGAGCGAACAAAGCGCTATTTCGATTGATGGACATTGACGACGATTTACGCGCGCAAAGAACAGCACTCATACTCGGGTCTCCCGAGATGCTCACCGAACAAGAAAGAAAGTCCGGGGAATACGACGGCATGTCCATCTTGAGCTTGTTCAAGATTGACGGTTTGGTGATGTCCAATTGGGACACCATCCTTCGGATGTTGCGAGCGTTTGAAGGCAAAAGCGGCAAGTTTACAATCGACGTGGACGATGCGGAAGACGTCGAGGAGATTTCAGATCCAGATCGAATCGTTGCGAAATACATATCCTCAGCGGTGAGAGGAATAGGCCTTCCGATTTGGAACGAACAGTTGACCAGGTTACACGACAAATTCGGCGGTCAGTCGCAGCAGTTTGCGGATAACGTGAAAGCGCTGTATAAATATTTCAATGATAGGGCGTGAAGAGAGGGAGAGAGAGAGATGGACGAAGAAACCGCCACGCACTCTTATCTTTTATAGATACAAATAGTAAGCATTAGCATTACTCAAAACTTTGTGTTATTGTTTTATATACTAAGAATTGTTGTACAAAAACTACCAAGGTACTACTACCGTGTTCTCACGCGAGGTACGTGTAAATTCAAAAGCAGAAGACTTTAAAATGTATATATAGACTTTCTCCTCTGCTTGATTAATTATTATGTCTTCGCCCAATGACGATTGCCCTTCCGATCCTATTAATCCATTGCTCCTTCTCCTGTCTGCTCGGACAAATAAAATACATCACCCCACCGTTCCTGGTCACAATCTCGAACGAGTTCGCGTCTCCGGTCGTCTCCTCCGCCCCTCTCACCGACACGCAATCCCCACTCGCTGCGTCGATCACCCCTCTGCTTTTCGTCATCATCGTCACGTGTTCGTCCAAAAACCAAAACAGTTTCCCTTGCTTCATCACGAAAAACCGTTTCCTCCACGTCTTCACGACCTCGCCTTGTTTCTCCAGCCATCCGGTTTTCTCGTACGGCGGCTCCCAATACTCCACCCCGTCGGTGATGACTCGAGGTTTCACGATTTGCGATATCTTCGCCCCGAGTTTCGAAAACATCTTCTTCCGATTTTTATTCTTCTTCTTCTATTCTCTCTCTCTTCTTATAATTCAATGTGCCTGAGCTTCCCTCTCGCTCGCCAAAGCGCAATCTCCTCCTCGGTAAACTTCTCGATATTCACGATAGTCCTCCCTTTCACTCTGTTCTTCGTAAACTTCACCTTCCCGTCGACTAAGCTAAACAAAGTGTGATCGGTGCCAATCCCGCAGTTCTCCCCCGGATGCCACTTCGTCCCTCGCTGCCTGGCGATGATGTTCCCCGGTCGAACGAGTTCCCCGCCGTATTTCTTGATGCCTAAAAATTTCGGGTTCGAATCGCGTCCGTTCGACGTGGATCCGCCGGCTTTTTTCGACGCCAATCTCACTCGTATTTGTTGTTGCGGTTGTTCTCCTCCTAAAACGACAAGACTAAATGATGATAATAAAGAAGACAACAAAGAAGCTCTCGTCGTGTTGTTGGTGTTAAAGTTGTTCGTGGTATTATTCTTCAAGCAAAAGCGGAGCATCTTAATCTTCCATCCCAGAAGAAGAAGTTTTTTCTCACGAGTCTCGCGTAAAAGATAAAAAAGTCTCGTCGAGTCAAAAGAGAGTTGTGTGTTTGTTTGTTTGTTCCTTTTTTTCAAAGCTTTTTTCAAAGCTTTCAAAGCTCAAAGCTTCTTCAAGTGCTGCCCTTTTATTCTTCTTTTTTCTTCTTTTTCGTTCTCGTTAGAAATTACGCGCACAACAAAAGCACACGCACACAACAAACACAAATCACACACGTATATATTAATATATACTAAACGAAGAGAAGAAGATGCAAATTTTCGTGAAAACCTTGACGGGCAAAACCATCACCTTGGAAGTGGAGTCTTCGGATACCATCGATAACGTGAAAGCGAAGATCCAAGATAAAGAAGGTACGTTTCGTGTAAAGAGTCGTCGTTTGAAATTTTGCCTCCTCGCTCTTGGATTCTGCGACGACGATCGAATCGTCACTCGCGCTGCGTTCGAAGAAATCCTCCGAGAGAAGAGAGAGAAAAAGAGAGAGCACTCTCTCGCGCGCGTGGTGAGAAAAGAACCACGCGCTTGTGTTTTTTGAGACCACCCGCGGGCTTTTTGCGCGCACATGTGCGCTTCGGAAAGAGAGAGAGAGAGTGAAACGTCGTGTCATTCATGCGTGCGATCTGAGATTACGAGTGTTCGACCAAAACCACGCAACGGTGCCTTTTCGACGAAAAGAATCTCTCGAGAGCGAGTTTTTTGGACGACGGTTTTTTGCCTCGAAAGAAGAAGAAGAAGAAGAAAGAAATTTTTTGGGAAGATTTTCTAGGCGCGTCCGGATGATGGATACGTTCTCTCTCTCTCTCTTCTCTCTGAACGAAAGAGAAGAGCGCGCAATGTTGTACGATCTCTGATGATCGCGCGTTAAATTCTCTCTTTGCGTTTTCTTTCGTTTTCTCGGCTTTCGCGCTGACCTTTTTTTCTCCTCTCTTTTTTCTAAAAACAGGAATTCC
>TARA_B110000459_G_scaffold204066_1_pt1 | contig 16989 bp, 11 predicted proteins | sample TARA_B110000459 | Tara Oceans TARA_B110000459 (sample SAMEA4398296) | marine metagenome | biome: Polar Biome; feature: [SRF] surface water layer (ENVO:00010504); material: water (ENVO:00002006), including particulate matter (ENVO:01000060) such as... | depth 5 m | reverse complement strand
ATCTAGCAAATATTGATAGTTGCGCGTTTGTATCCACATCTGATCTGGGAAGTCTTAAAAACTCGGATAGTCATGAGTTTGAAGTTCTCGGTAGATTCGATCATTCTGAGGTGAGAGGTTGCAACCTTCTCTCAGTTTAATTTCTTATCTAAGCTACTGAAACCAGGAAGTAATTTTTCTTGCCTTTTTGTAACAGAAGATGCTTGCCATTTAATAGTTCAGAAGAATCGATAGACTTGGTCTCATCCACAACTTCTTTATTAAGCCTGATGCTATTCTCCTTAAGAGCTCTTCTTGCTTCTCCTTTTGAGGATAGGAAGCCAGTGTGTTCGCTTAAAATGTCGATTATTCCAACACCAGTATTTAACAATTCAGATGATATTTCGGCTTTGTCTACGCCTTCGAATACTGAAAGAAACTCTGCCTCAGGTAGGCTTTCTAAATCTGCTTTAGCACTCTTACCGAAAAGTATTCCTGAAGCGGAGATAGCAGTTTCAAGATCTTCTTTTGAGTGTACTCTAATAGTGATATCTTCTGCTAGTGCTTTTTGAATGATTCTAGCTCTTGGATTTTCAGCATGGGCGGCTTCGAGAGATTCTATTTCTTCTTTACTCTTAAGGGTGAAAATGCGGATAAACTTTTTAGCATCTTCATCCGCTGAGTTAATCCAGTATTGGTAGAATTTATAAGCAGATGTACGTTTTTTATCTATCCAAATATTACCTCCTTCACTCTTTCCAAACTTACTCCCATCCGCTTTAGTGATTAGTGGAGCGGTTAAAGCGAATCCTTTACCTGCGCCTTTTTTTCTTATGAGTTCAGTACCAGTTACAATATTACCCCACTGGTCTGATCCTCCCATTTGAACTTTACAATCCTCAGTTTTCCAAAGATGGTAAAAGTCGTAACCCTGAACCAGTTGATATGAGAATTCAGTAAAACTCATACCTGATTCAAGTCTATTCTTCACACTGTCCTTAGACATCATGTAATTAACAGTGATATATTTTCCTACATCGCGAATAAAATCAAGGAAATTAAGATCTTTAAACCAATCATAATTATTAACCACTCTTGCAGCATTGTCACCTGTGAAATTTAAAAATTTCTTAAGCTGATTAGTTTGACAGTTCAGATTATGCTGCATCACCTCAAGATCTAGAAACTGCCTTTCTTTGGTCTTACCACTTGGGTCACCGACCATGCCGGTGGCACCACCGACTAGAACCATTGGCTTATGTCCAGCTCTTTGCCAGTGCACAAGAAGCATAACAGGAACAAGGTTTCCTATGTGTAATGAATCGGCTGTAGGGTCAAACCCTACATATCCAGCAGTACTTTCTTTAGCAATTTGCTCTTCCAGTCCGGGCATGATGTCGTGCAACATCCCTCTCCATTTTAATTCTTCAATAAGATCCATGTTACAAAGATAAGATTACAGATGCTCTAGAAGGCGTTCCATTGCCATTCCTCTACTGCCTTTTAGTAATATATTCTTTCCCACCACCTTTTTATTTTCTAACTCAACGAATAAACCCTCTATTTCCTCATAAAACTTGCCATTTATAGAAGATGATTTGGCTGCTTTATTAAATTCAACACCCACAAATATCCCATCTACTCCAAGCTCATCACAAAGTTTTACTATCGCCGTATGTGAATCGATAGAGAAATCACCTAACTCTCGCATCTCCCCAAGGATCACTAATTTATCTCCATCATAGTTATTGACAAATGATTTAATGGACTCACACATACTTGATGGGTTGGCATTGTAGGCATCTAACAAAATTGAGTTCATTTCTGTCTTCACCAGTTGAGATCTATTATTTGAGGGAACGTAATCAGAAATAGCAGCACTAATTTTTTCTCTCTCAACGCTGAAGTACCTTCCTATGGTTATAGCCGCAACAATATTATCTAAGTTGTAATCTCCCTCAAGTTGAATGCCTTTCCTAGGACTTTCATATCCTTCTTCAGCCCAAATAAACATCCTCCCCCTCTCCATTTCAAACCTCACCACCGGTTTATTCTCATTCGTACCATAAATAATTCTGTCTAATCCAGAACTCACCTCCATTAATTTATGATGTCCTTCGTTAACAAAAACTTTAGATCCATCAATTTTACTTAAATAATCAAACAATTCTTTTTTCCCTTTCTTAACTCCATCCTCCCCTCCAAAGCCCTCGAGATGTGCAAGCCCAATATTAGTGATGAGCCCATAGTTAGGTTCAGCTATCCTAGCAAGTGTAGCTATCTCTCCTATATGGTTTGCACCCATCTCTACTACTAAAAACTGACAATCCTTAGGTGCTGATAATATAGTAAGTGGTACACCTATATGATTATTTAGATTCCCCTTAGTGGCATGTACCTTGAATTTTTTTGACAGAACTGCCGTAGTTAGTTCTTTTGTTGTAGTTTTTCCGTTACTCCCTGTCAAAGCTAAAACAGGCATACCGACAAAGCTCCTCCTATAATGCCGCGCTAAGTTTTGCAAACTCTCAAGAACATTGTCGACTATAATTATCCCTTCAGCCTCTTCAACACTAATGTCATCGACAATAGCAGCTATACACCCAGACTTCATGGCTTTGTGAGCAAACTGATTGCCATTAAAATTCTCACCACGAAGAGCAAAAAACATCATTCCATCTCCACAATTTCTTGTGTCTGTTGTAACTCCATTTTCAGCGTTCAAGAAAATTTTATATAATTCCTCAGTACTCATTTTCAACAACGATTTTTATTGCGATTAAAAAAACCCTAACGCACAATGTACGCTAGGGTTTTAAATATTTTCAATGTTATGAATTACTGACCTGAGTAAGATACAGGAGTACCAACTCTTGTCATTGCACAACGGAATCCAACTGTAGATGATGACTGACGCTCATCCATGAAACGTCGAGTTCCTGGTACTAACCAGTAAGCTCTATCATTCCAGCTACCACCTTTGTATACTCTAGATTCATTATTTACAAGACTTGACTCACCATAGTCATACATACGTCCTGAATTTGCAGAAGCGTCGTCTGGGTTTCCGAAATCCACAGAGCTATTGATGTCACCATCACGGTAATCTATGTTATCAGCAACTCTATAGTTCGTTCTACCTATGTTTTCTTCAAGTGTGACATCTCTAAATTTCATATCACCAGGAATAGCTATAATATTATTACTAAATCCTTTTCTTAAGTCAGATGCAATAATTGCCTCACTATCGATAATAAGTTCCATAGCTTCAGCCATGATACCTTGACTCTCTTCCTCTTGGCTTTTTTGACTCACTTCCTGAGCTGTTTCGATTTTTAAGTCCAAACCATCAAGCAACTCTTCATCCTCAGGAGATAAACCAATTCCTCTGTTGTCAGCTTTATAGCTCTTTAAGAATTGTGCTGTTCTGTCGATGTCATAAACAACATAGTCATATTTATCCTCAGGATTTCCCTCGGCGTCTTGAACCATAGTTTGGTAATTATTACCTCTAAAAGAACGGAAAGCTGAGTTATCAAGGTTAGATAAAGGACGGTAAACATCCAAAACCCACTCGTTTACGTTTCCAGACATGTTGTATAGACCATAGTCGTTTGGAGCGTAACTGTGAACGTTTACAGTAATATCACCACCATCGTCTAGTGCGCCAGCAACACCCATATAGTCACCACGTCCTTTTACAAAGTTGGCATTTACTCTACCATACTCTTTGTTTCTAAGATCATCATTTCTAATGTAGTGACCATCCCAAGGGTATGTTCTCCTTTCTTCGATAAGTTCGCCATTACTGTTTCCGATAAGTCCTAGAGCAGCGTATTCCCACTCAGCTTCTGTTGGAAGTCTATAATCTGGGAGCAGAAGTCCGTCTTCTAATTTAATGTCACGGAAACCACTTGAATTGGGTCTGAAATCTTTAACGCCTTCAACTTCGCGTTCACCTATATACTGTCTATTTAGGTATGTTGCAGTAGTAAAATGCTCTTCATCCATTTGTGCATCAGGACTGTGAACTAAAAGACCTTCTCTAACAAGAATGTTTTCGTTGACACGATCAGTTCTCCAAGTACAAAAGTCATTTGCCTGGTTCCAAGATACACCTACAACTGGATAGTCACGATAAGCAGGGTGACGTAGATAATACTTTACCATAGGCTCATTGTAAGCGAGTTTTTCACGCCATGCTAATGTGTCAGGAAGTGCTCGCTCAACAATCTCAGGGAATGAGTTTCCATAAACTCTCTCTAGCCACGTAAGATACTCTAACCAAAACATGTTCGTCACCTCTGTCTCATCCATGTAGAAAGAAGATACAGTAACTCGCCTAGGAGCGTTGTCCCATGATCCCATAAGATCATCTTCAACTTGTCCCATAGTGTAAGTACCACCTTCTACGAGAACTAGACCTGGTCCTGTTTTCTGTTCGAAGAAAGAAGGTTTTTCAAAACCTCCGTTATCGGAAGAGTTGTATGACCAGCCAGTAGCTCCAGAACGCTCTTTAAGGCATCCGGTAAGTGCAGCAATCATTACAAAAAGGGAAAGAATGCTTGTGGGTTGTTTCCAGGTCATCTTGTTCTTTGTTTAAATATGTTAGTTTATTGTTCTTGCAGGTAAGCTAGTCCAATAATAAATCGTTAATGTCTATCTATAACTAAAAAGTAGGGCAAGGTATTTTACGGAACTTGCCTTTTCTTTGTTTACTGTCAAATTTAAGAGTCATGCTAAGCTCGTGAGCACCACCAGTTGCAGGTGTTAGCTCGGATATAGTTATATCGTAGCTGTATCCAAATCTCATAATATCAGTTTCAATTCCCACAACGGCAATTAATGCGTCTCTGTATTCTGTAAATGCAATTCCTCTATACCAAACTCCCCCAAATAATGGCCCCTTGTTTACGAAAAGACCTAAATTCATTTGTTTAAACTCGGCTTGTTGGCGAAACAAGAAACTAGGTGCAATAGATGCAACCTCTTCTCCTTTGATATTCTTTTTAATTGGGAGTTTCGCTCCACCGTGTATGGTAAGCTTCATTGGAAGTCGACTAAGACCTACAACTAATGATTCGTTAGGTTCGTTTAAGTGGTGAGCAGCAAATCCTAAGTGAAATTTATTTGTAAACAAGATTACTCCAGTACCAAAGTCAACATTTTGAATTGTCCCACCTCTTGGTGTGTCTTGTGTCTCATAAATAAACCCTCTTCTTGGATCTATCATATCTCCAAACGTTAGGTTACTCCAATCTAAAGACTTTTGAAAGTAACTAGCCTCGAGAGCTGCTCTCAATGAAATTTTACGAGTTAAATTTTGCTGGTAAGCATACATTCCCGTCACTCTTGTAGTCTGAAGAGTGTTTTGACCTGCCTGGTCACTCATCACAGTCAACCCAAGTCCACCTTGAATGCTTTTCACATGTTGGTCATATGAGACAGCTTGAGTTACATAAGACCCACTCATGGCTGGCCACTGATTTCTGTAAGACATTACGAGCCTAGGATCTCGGTTTCCGCCAGCAAAAGCAGGGTTTAAGAATAAAGGGTTAGCGTAGTATTGCGTGAATTCAGGGTCTTGAGCATGCACTTCGTTAGGTGTGCAAATAGACAAGATTCCAGCAATTAGTGCGAATCCTAAAGCGGATGTAATAGATGTTTTCAACATAGAGGTTCCCATTGAACTCACAATAATACGGAATTTTTAGTTAATAAGAGGGGATAATATCTGTCTCTTATTTACGTTTGTTCCATGATTAGTTCCGAAATTTGGCAAAATAATCATGATTACTAACAAAGGATATAAAATGATATACACAAGGCTTCGTGTATTCGCAATGTTTTACGTGCTGTTGCTCACTCAAGCATCCTCGTTACCTGCTCAAGTTTTGTCAGCTGATTTTATTTTTGAATCAAGTAACAACGATTTTGAAATAGTGATAGGTGAGGTAGCAATAGATTCTAAATGGACTGGAGTTGAAGTGTTAAACGAAAATTATGTGTGGGAGTTTGTTGGAAATAATATTGAAGATTACTCGATACCTGAAAAGCAAGTAAAAACTTGGCGTGTAGTAAGAGGGTCTAACACAGGAGATTGGTTTGCTCAGTTTAGATCTCCTAAGTTTAGGGTAACTACAAATGGTGAGGTAGAGAGGTTAGTAAGTTGGAGTGGTGTATTAGGTAGTTCGCCAGGGTTAGAGGATAGGATTGTTAGGGTTTGGCCTGAACACTCTGAATTGTCAGAAGGAACATGGTTGAAATTTGCAACTGGACAAGAAGGGGTTTTTCGAATTACGTACTCAGATCTAGTAAATTCTGGAGTTAATCCAGATACATTAGACTTTGCCTCCATCCAGCTTTATGGAAATGGCGGTAGGATGTTGCCTTTCGAAAATGATGTAGAAAGGCCGCTCGATATTCCTTTAATAAAGGTGAAAACACAGGGTGAGGAAGATGGTAATTTTGATTCAGAAGATGCCATTTTATTTCATTCTTCAGGAGTAGATTTATGGAACTGGAGTGAGTCTAGTGAACGTTGGGCACACGAGAAACACAATTGGTCTGACAGTGCCTATTACTACTTGAGAATTGATGGTCCTTCTGATTTGGCAGGAAGTAGAATAGATATGCCGGCTGTAAACTCTCAGCCCATTGAACAAGAGTGGACGAAACACATTGCAAAGGAGTTTCATGAAATTGAATCGTATAACATTGCGCAAAGTGGAAGAGAATTCTATGGCGAACATTTCACTTATTTAGGTAGTCAGATTTATGGCTTCAGTTTCAGTATCCCTAATCTTGTTGGTGATTTGGGTTGGGTGGACGCTAAGATTGCAGGTAGAACTTTAGGAGCAACGAGTGATTACACTTTGCTTTGTAACGGTGAACAAACTCAGACAAGTGATATTTCTCTTAGTGAGAGTTCTCTTCTTTTAGCCCAAAAAAGAAACCTTTCTATCGAAGTTGAAATGCCAGGTGACGGCATAGATGTTCAATTGTCATTCTCCCCTGGTAATGAATCGGCTCAGGGTTGGATTGATTATGTGAGCGTTCAAGCTTGGCAGGATCTAGTAGTATCATCTGGGCAGTTTTATATAAATGGAACTGTAACCAGGTCAATCTCAAATTCAGCTAGATATACCTTGGATAACGCAGGAAGTGTAGATGCGGTTTGGGATGTAACAAATCCATTATCTTCAGAAGCTCTTGTAACGGAAGTAGTCGGAGAAGAATTAGCTTTTAAGGCAAATATGGATACCATAAGAAAGTTTGTCGCCTTCAGGTATAGCTCTGCTAAAGAGGTTAGAGCTTTAGGGCTGGTGGAAAATTCTGACCTGCATGGATTAGGTGACATAGACCTGGTTATTCTTACTGCTTTGCCTTTAGATTCTGCAGCAAGGAGATTAGCAACTCTTCACGCTGATAGAGGATTGAGAGTTGCAGTAATCAATCAGCGCCATGTTTTCGATGCGTTTTCATCAGGGTCTCCAGATCCTACATCGATAAAAATGCTAATGATGATGTTGCGAGACAGGGCATCTAGTTCGCTTGATGAACCTAAGTATCTCACACTCATGGGTGATGGTACTTATTTAAATAGAAATCTCAACCCCGATGGGATTAACCTTATTACTTTCCAAAGTGCCAATTCAGAAAGCACAGTAAGTAGTTACGTAACTGATGACTATTACGGATTGTTAGAAGATGGTATGGGTGAATCTCCTGGAGATAAACTTGCAATTGGGGTGGGTAGAATTCCTGCAACAGGTCTTGATCAAGCTTTAGATTTTGTCTCAAAAGTAGAAACTTATTTAGGCGCTTCGGAGGAAACGTCAGCAACCGCTGAATGTGAGTCAGGAGGCGAATCTTCTATCTTTGGTTCATGGAGGAATCGCATTATTTTCGTCACCGATGACCAAGATGGAAATAACAATGATGGCTGGCGTCACATGTCAGACAGTGAAGTTCATTCTTCAAGAGTGTCCCTGGAACATAATGAATACGATGTTATCAAAATATATCCAGACTCGTATTTACAAGAGGCTACTCCAGGCGGTGAGAGATATGATGCTGCTGAGGCGGAAATAGCAAGGAAAGTGCAAGCTGGTGCTCTTATTATTGACTATATAGGTCATGGAGGTGCAAGAGGTTGGGCTCATGAGAGAATACTTAATACAACAACTATTAGAGAGTGGACAAATAAAACCAGACTACCTGTTTTTATGACAGCAACCTGCGAACTTTCTCGTTACGATGATCCAGAAGTTGAGTCAGCTGGAGAGATGCTTATTTTCAATCCAGATGGTGGTTCTGTAGGAATGCTCACTACGACAAGAACTGTATTTAGTGGAGGTAACCAAGAACTCAACACGGCCTTTTTTAAGACGGTTTTAGATGAGGATTCAGGCACAGGACAAATGAGATGTCTAGGTGATATATGTAAGGATACTAAGAATAGTCCGGATGTGACGAGTGTAACTAACATGCGTAATTTTTCACTTTTAGGAGATCCAGCACTGCTCCTAGCTTACCCAAAGTATAATATTTTCTTTACGGAAATCCCCGATACTATCAAATCTTTAGATTTAGTGAAAATGATCGGTTATGTAGGGCTTAGTTCGGGAGATACTCTAACAGCATTTAATGGTAAAATTTACCCTACAGTTTTCGATAAGAGATCTGAGTTGAGCACACTAGATAACGATGATGTAGCCGGAGAGTTTAATTACACGATGTATAGAAATGTCATACATAAAGGTCTTGCAAGTGTTGTGAATGGAGTTTTCGAATTCGAATTTGTTGTGCCTAGAGACATAGATTACACTTTCGGTAATGGAAGGGTAAGTTGCTATGCTATATCGGAAAGCGATGAAATAATATTAGATGCGCATGGAGCTTCTGAAGCGTTCGTGATAGGCGGAACTTCAGATTCCGTTGTGTTAGATGATATGGGACCCGATGTGTCTTTATATATTAATGACTCTTTGTTTATTGAGGGAGGTATCACAAATGAGGATCCTTGGTTATATGCCAGGGTCTTTGATGAAAGTGGGATTAACACGGTTGGGAATGGAATCGGTCATGATTTAAAAGCTGTCTTAGATGAGGCTTATGATTCCCCTTATGTTTTAAATACATATTTCACAGCCGACCTTGATACATATAAGAGTGGTACTGTACGTTTTCCATTCAATGATTTAGAAGATGGTGATCATGTGCTAGAGTTTAAGGTTTGGGATGTCCAAAACAATAGTGCCACAGCAAAAACTTCATTCATCGTTGTAAATTCTTTCGAGGTCGCTCTTGAATCTGTAATAGCTTACCCTAATCCCGCATCTTCAGAAGTCTCATTCAGGGTGTCACATAATCAAGTTTGCAACCTTGTTGAAGCTGAGGTTGAGATTTATGATGGGTCTGGGCGCAAGATTAAAGTTTTTACGAAAGATTTAGTTTCTCATGGTGGGGTTGCTGATGTCGCCACATGGAACCTAATTGACGGTAGTGGAGCCGATGTTCCTGCTGGAGTTTATGTTTTTAAAATTAAAATGACGACAGAATTTGGTACTTATGCGCAATATGGAAGTAAACTTGTCGTTGTAAGGCCGTAATCAAGTATCGGAGGTATTACATTTGCCAGACGAATAAAACTATTTAATGAAGAATAAATTTCATTTACTTCACTTAACAGCTATAGCAGTTGTTTTCAATCTTTCGATAGGAACTGCAATCGCTCAGTTAGAACCTGGTGAAGCGGCATCACTCGTACAGTTAAATACAATTACTACAGCTGTGCCATTTTTAATGATAGCCCCAGATTCAAGGTCTGGAGCTTTAGGAGATGCAGGTGTCGCTCTTTCTCCTGATGGAAATAGTCTTCATTGGAATCCAGCAAAAATGGCTTTCTCTGAAAATGAACTCGAAATGAGTCTTAGTTATGCTCCTTGGTTAAGAGCGCTAGTAGATGATATGAACCTTGCTTATCTGACTATGAATCGTAAGATTAATAAAAGGCAAGCATATGGATTGGCTTTAAGGTATTTCAGCCTAGGTAATATTACTTTCACAGACCAAGTAGGAACCACCATCAGAGATTTTCAGCCAGCTGAGTTAAGTCTAGATGCTGGGTTCTCTCAAAAATTCACCGACAAATTTAGCGGTGGAATTGCAGGGAGATTTGTCCATTCAAATCTTACTGGAGGTACAAGCGTGATGGGAGCAGACTCAAAGCCAGGAATTGCTGTTGCTGCTGATGTAAGTATGTTCTACACAAATAAGAACGCTGATTGGGGAAATAAAGACGGGACCTTCAACTTCGGAATGAATATTTCGAACATAGGATCTAAAATGAGCTATACAGAAACAGCAGCTCGAGATTTTATCCCAGCAAATCTTCGTTTAGGGGTTGCTTATACAGTGGATCTTGACGATTATAATAAGATTACATTCACGGTAGATGGCAACAAACTTTTAGTGCCTACAGCGCCAGTTTACGATCAACAAGACGGTAATACTATTGTGAGTGGTTACTCAAATGACGTAGGTACTGCAACAGGAATAGTACAATCATTTTACGACTCTCCGGGTATTGTTGATTTCAATGAAGATGGGACATACTCAATACTTCCAGGTAGTATTTTTCGTGAAGAACTGCGAGAAGTGAATCTTGGAGGTGGAATGGAATACAATTTCTCAGATGTTTTTGCTTTTAGAGCTGGTTATTTCTATGAGCATTTTTCTAAAGGAAACAGACAGTTTATTACAATGGGAGCAGGGATGAAGTATACCGTGTTTACGATTGATTTAAGCTACTTAGTGAGTACAACTCAGCAAAACCCTCTTGCAAACACTCTCAGATTTACTTTGAGAATGCAATTCAGTGATTTGTCAAATGCTGCCGCTGCTGTAAATTAATGGATATTCGAATTGGATATGGATATGATGTACACCGTTTAGAGAATGGTGAAGAGTTGTGGATAGGTGGTGTTTTATTCCCTCATTACAAAGGAGCGGTAGGTCACTCAGATGCAGATGTGTTGTTACATGCAATTTGTGATGCTCTATTTGGTGCTTTAGCTTTGAAAGATATAGGCTTTCATTTTCCTGATACTGACCCTGCATACAAAGGAATAGATAGTAAAAAGCTTTTGAAAGAAAGTTGGAAAAAGGTGTCTGATAAAGGTTGGGCAATAGGTAATCTTGATACGACAATTTGCCTCCAAACACCTAAGCTTCTAAATTCCATAAATGAAATGCGAGAAGTAATTGCGGGAATTTTAGAAGTCGATGTTGATAGAGTAAGCGTGAAAGCTACAACAACAGAAAAGCTAGGTTTTGTAGGAACAGAAGCAGGTATAAGTGCTCACGCGACAGTGCTTTTGAAAAAGGTGTAATTACCTACCTAGAGGCTTCTTCGAAGTGATCTGGCTGAAGATCTTCATAAAAGTGAACTCGTATAACTGCGGTATCTCTAAGTAAATCTACTTTCCCAATTTCAAGAGAGTGAATATCGACGCCAGTTCTTTCTTCGAGATCTGATTTAAGCTCTTCCCTTCTGCCCGCATGGATTAAATCCATTCTGTCATATATAACAATCTTAGTGGTGAGGTGCTTCACAAACCAAAGGCGCTCTAATACAAATGCGAGTACCCAAATCCCAGCGTTTGCTACCGCGATTATTCCCCATCCTGTAGCTTGTGGTGCAAGTGCATTGATAACAGCAAGTGTGATAACAATAAACAGGTAAGACATTTCCCTAATAGGAATTGCGTCAGTTCTGTATCTGATAATGCTGAAAATTGCGAATAACCCTAGAGCAAATCCCATCTCAATTTCTACGCCACTAAGCAGTGAACATAAAAAGAATACAGATGTTGAAACAAGCATAAATGTAAAAACGTAGTCACGACGCTGAGATGCGAGGTGGTAAATCATTCTTACAACGATTAAACTGGAGATGAGGTTAGCTCCGAAGCCTATAATTAAGGCGGTTAAAGATGAAAATTCTGCAGGAATCATAATATTGCTTTAGTAGCTCGTTTTAGTTCTTTGAGGCTCGAAAGGTAAGTGCGGGGAGATAAACTCTCGTTAGTATAAAGTCTCCCAAGAACATATTTACTAATTTTTATAATCCGGCCTATTGGTGCTTTCCTATCAGGCCTTGCTCTTAGGAATAAATGTAAAGGTGATCTTCTATCAGTTTCTTCTTGCTTTAGCTCGACAACTGAAAGACCTTCTAGAGGCGCGAAAACTTCACCTTCAACTGAAGTGAACGTTAGTTGAGTGTCGAATGTAATTCTCTCTCCTCTAGCGATGTGAGCAAGAGTAAATCTCGAATAACTACTGTATAACGAAGGTTTAAGCTCTGAAGCGAATGGAATCCTGTCACTCAGGAATTGCTTCTCAGAATCTGTTAATGGTGAATCCCATTTTTTAGAAGTTCGTTGGACTCTCATCTTGATTGAACGCCCATGTACGTTTCGTTCTTTAACCTCAAGGAAACTTATATTAGAGTTTGCATATGATCTTATTCTAATTTTGAATCTGATTTTACGGCCCCTAATGTGATCGTTAAGGCATACGTTGTCAGGTGTATCGAAATAAAGATTGTCGTATGTAAATTGACGATTGCCATCAATTTCGAGAATTTTATAGTCCTTATTGAGTGAGGTGGATAAAGGAGAGCACCAATGGTTTGGGATAAGAAATTTTTCTTCACGCCTATCCATTAATGCAACAGATTCAAGTCCTTTCAGGTCTATGGGGTTATATGAGGAAAAATAGTTTTTGATGACGACGATAAATAATTCATGATGTTAGAGGTTGCAAATGTACAGGAAGTTATATTTGCCTGATTATTTTAAGGTGTTAAGCAATCAGCTAATGGCTAAGAAGAAAGTTACAAAGCTTCCTCACTCAGAGGAAGTGTACCGTAGATGGTACAAAGACATGTACCTCATGCGCAAGTTTGAGGAGAAGTGTGGGCAGTTGTATATCCAGCAAAAGTTTGGAGGATTCTGTCATTTGTATATAGGCCAAGAGGCAGTCCTTTCTGGAATGCAAGAGGCTTTGAAACCTACTGACAAAGTGATTACCGCTTACAGGGATCATGCACATCCGCTAGTTTTAGGTACTGACCCTAAGTATGTGATGGCAGAGCTTTACGGTAAGGTAACAGGCACATCTAAAGGGAAGGGTGGATCAATGCATATGTTTGATAAGGAGAAGAATCTCTTTGGTGGACATGGTATAGTTGGAGGCCAAATCGGACTTGGAGCTGGAATCGCATTTGCTGATAAATACCGAAACGAAGATCACGTTACCATATGCTTTATGGGAGATGGTGCTTCACGTCAAGGTATCCTCCATGAGACTTTTAATATGTCTATGATTTGGAATCTTCCAGTTATTTTCGTTATTGAAAACAATCAATATGCAATGGGAACGAGTGTTGAACGTACGACGAATGTGCACGATCTTTCTAAAATGGGAGATAGCTACGAAATGCCTTCTGAAACTGTCGATGGTATGAGTCCTGAAGATGTTTGTGCAGCCATTAAACGAGCAGCAGATAGAGGCCGAAAAGGAGAAGGCCCTACACTTCTAAATATTGAAACTTATCGTTTTAAAGGACACTCGATGTCTGACCCTCAGAAGTACAGGTCTAAGGATGAGGTTGCGACGTTCATAAATCGTGATCCAATTTCACATGTTAGAGCTGTTCTGTTAGAACAGAAATGGATGAACGAAGCTGAAATTAAAGAAGTTGAAGCTGGAGTAAAGAAAGTGGTTGAGGAAGCCGTTAAGTTTGCTGAGGAAAGTCCTAAGCCAGAAGCTCATGAGTTATATGAAGATGTGTATACTCAGGAAGATTACCCTTTTGTAAAAGACTAATTACCTAATAAAGAATTATATCATGGCTGAGATAGTACGTATGCCTAAATTAAGTGACACGATGACTGAAGGAGTCGTTGCTGCTTGGCATAAAAAAGTAGGTGATGAAGTTGAGAGCGGTGAGCTTTTAGCTGAAATTGAAACAGATAAAGCGACTATGGAGTTTGAGTCTTTTCAAGACGGTGTTCTCCTGCATATAGGCGTTGAAACAGGATCCACTGCTCCAATTGATAGTATTCTATGTGTACTTGGTGATAAGGGTGAGGATATTCAACAATTGTTAGCTGATGCTGAAAAGGAAGCCCCAGTAGTTGAAGAAGCTCCTGCTGCTCCTACTCCTGTTGCCTCTGTTGCCCCTGTTGTATCAGCTCCAGCGGCTACTGCGCCTGTGATGGCGACTACTCAGAGAGCATCTGCACCAGCACCTTCAACGCCTAACTCAAGAGTTGTGGCATCACCACTTGCAAAAAAACTTGCTGAAAAACTTGGTCTGTCTTTAGACAGAATACCGGGTTCTGGTGAGGGTGGACGAGTTGTAAAGCGAGATGTAGAAAACTTCAAGATGGCCGGAGCGACAGGAATGCCTGTTTTAACTCGTGAAAAATTCACAGAAGTGGGTGTGTCGCAAATGCGTAAAACCATTGCACGCCGATTAGCAGAAAGTAAATTTACAGCACCGCATTTTTATTTATCTCTTTCGATAGATATGTCAAATGCAATGCAGGCTAGAAAGGCTATTAATGACCAAGGTCTGTACAAGGTCTCTTTTAACGATATGGTTGTGAAAGCTGCGGCTGTAAGTCTTCGTAAGAATCCAGCAGTTAATAGTAGTTGGTTAGAAGATAGAATTCGCTATAATGATCACGTAAACATTGGAGTTGCTGTTGCTGTAGAAGATGGATTGCTAGTTCCTGTTGTAAGGTTTGCAGATGGTAAATCATTTGCTACAATAGGAGAAGAAGTACGAGATTTTGCGGGAAAAGCTAAGGCTAAGACTTTACAACCAGCTGATTGGGAAGGGTCAACTTTTACGATTTCTAATCTGGGTATGTTTGGGATTGAAAGCTTCACGGCGATTATTAACCCACCTGATGCATGTATTCTTGCAATTGGGGGGATTAGTAATGTTCCAGTTGTAAAGAATGGAGAGGTAGTTTCTGGACATGTTATGAAAGTCACTTTAAGCTGTGATCATAGAGTTGTCGATGGTGCAACTGGTGCGGCATTCCTTCAGGATTTCAAGAACTTACTTGAGAATCCTGTTCTTATGCTCGTTTAACAACACTTTTGCGAGGTAGATTGCATTAGTAGTACTCAGTGTAATTACTCTATGTCAATAAATCTTGATTCACCCATAGCATACCTTAAGGGAGTTGGGCCTAAAAGGGCTGAACTTCTTAAGACTGAATTGGGTGTTGATTCTGTTTTTGATTTACTACAACATCTACCGTTTAGGTATGAGGATAGATCCGTTTTTCACAGTATCTCTGATATTTTAGTTGAAACTACTGCATTTCAATTTCGTGGGAAGATTATTAAAAAGGGACTTATTGGAGGGAAGAAAGCCAGTAGACTCGTAGCTGTTTTTAATGATGGTAGGGATAGCCTTGAGTTGGTTTGGTTTAAAGGGGCTAAATGGCTATTAAACCAATTGCCAATAAATGTAGATGTGGTTGTTTATGGAAAGCCAACAAATTTTGCGGGAAAATGGCAAATTGCTCACCCTGAGGTTGAGAAGATAGAGGATTTTGAAAAACGAAGGGGAGGAGGATTTCATCCAGTGTATTCTTCTACAGAAAAACTAACATCTAGGGGGCTTAATAGCGCAGGTATTTCCAGATTAATTAGAGGTGCAATAATGGATGTAAGGCATGATATAGGTGAAACTTTGCCCGATAATTTATTGTCAGAATTGAGGTTTCCTGGACGAAGGGATGCGTTCGAGGAAGTACATTCACCGAGTTCTCCTGTCGAAGCAGATAAAGCTTTGAAGAGGTTGAGGTTCGAAGAGCTTTTATATCTCCAGTTCGTGTTGTTGCAACATAAGAAGACAGTTACTGTGGATTTGCCTGGAGTCAAATTTGGCGTTGTAGGAGATAAATTCCATGAATTTTTCAATAATCATTTGCCTTTTGAACTTACAGGAGCCCAAAAAAGGGTTTTAAGAGAAATAAGGGCTGATATGAATACAGGCCATCATATGAATAGGCTTTTGCAGGGGGATGTAGGGAGTGGGAAGACTATTGTTGCTCTCATGGCCGCTCTACTTGCAATTGATAATGGATGTCAGGCTTGTATTATGGCACCTACTGAAATTCTTGCTCGCCAACACGCCGAGGGCATAAGCGATCTCCTCGTGGAAATGGATATTAGGGTTGAAATTATTACAGGTTCAACTAAAAAACGAGATAGAAAACCTATTTTAGAGGGACTTGCAGATGGCAGTGTGGATCTCTTAATAGGTACTCATGCGTTAATTGAACCCTCTGTAGTTTTTAAAAATTTAGGGTTTGCTGTTATTGATGAACAACACAGATTTGGAGTGGCGCAACGAAGTAAGCTTTGGGCTAAAGCTGTACCAGCCCCACACGTATTAGTAATGACTGCAACACCCATTCCGCGAACCCTTGCTATGACAGCGTATGGAGATTTAGATACCAGCGTTTTAGATGAACTCCCTCCGGGCAGGAAGGTGATTAACACCGTGCATAGGACGGATGGCGGTAGATTGAAAGTGATGGCATTCGTTGAGAAACAAGTCGCGGAAGGAAGACAAGTTTACATGGTTTACCCTCTGATTGAAGAAAGTTCAACCATGGACTATAAGGATTTGATGGATGGTTACGAGAGCGTGTCAAGGCGTTTCCCACCACCTGAATATAAAATAGGAATTGTTCATGGGAAGATGAAGCCTGCTGATAAGGTGATTGAGATGAGGCGATTTGTAAGTGGGGAAACTCAGATTCTAGTTGCGACTACAGTTATAGAAGTGGGGGTGAATGTTCCTAACGCAACACTTATGATTATTGAAAGTGCTGAGCGTTTTGGTTTAAGCCAAATGCATCAATTAAGAGGCCGTGTTGGTCGAGGTGGTGATCAAAGTTATTGTATTTT
>TARA_B110000459_G_scaffold197471_1_pt1 | contig 17026 bp, 31 predicted proteins | sample TARA_B110000459 | Tara Oceans TARA_B110000459 (sample SAMEA4398296) | marine metagenome | biome: Polar Biome; feature: [SRF] surface water layer (ENVO:00010504); material: water (ENVO:00002006), including particulate matter (ENVO:01000060) such as... | depth 5 m | reverse complement strand
AATTACCTTTTTGTGTTCACTCTCATCAACAGGCATTACTGGTGCTTTCATAATATAGGGGTTCCTTATTCTAGTTTAAACTTTTTCTTCGACATCCGTTATAACCGTTGCACAAAAGAATATTAGGAATGCAATCATAGCGAGTGGATTTTCAAGTGCAGTAAAAAACTGACCTAGGAAATCCCAACCCGTAAGTGCTTGAATTGCAATACAAAGTGCAAAGATTGATGCGTATAATTGCCAAATCATTTTACTACCTCTGCAACAATTCCTTTTTGTCCATCTGACATAGTCACATCTCTGTATACAACAATCACTTCTCCGAGTTGTTTGATGTATCTCTTAATCTCTTGGTTGTTCTTTATCATAACCTTGTAGTCACCAACAGTTGTTGCAACAAATACAACGTCTCCACTGTTCATGTCTCTCATGTCATCTAAGAATCTATCTAGGTATGTATAACCTTCTTTCCATTCGGGATTTTGTCTATCCTCTTGGTCACATACCTTGGGTCTTTTCTCTGTCCCATCTTCTGTTGTAATCTTATTACATGGATTGGCGATTCTCGCCTCAGATACCACATACCATTTTGGTGGTTGTAGGTCTAATGGTCGAGGAAGTGTAGGTTGAATGATTTCAATCTCTACTGGTTTACTTATTATCTCTACCTTTCTTTCAGGTATTAACGAACAACTAGTCGTTAGTATTAGGAGACTCAAGATTGCTAATGTCTTTAGTGTCATTTTCTATTCCCTCAATTACTTCAACCGTTCCTTTATTAAATCTATTCTCCATTAACCCTGGCTTGACGGTTGCAAGTCTTTCAAAGTTATGTTTGGATAGGATGGATAGATACCTTGCTTTGTCTTCTTCAATCTCTGCGTTTTTACGAGACATATTTTGAAGGGCAGCAGTTTGTTTCTCAAAGTTTTCTCTGAGGGCAGTCATGGTCGCCTTCTGTTCTTCGACTGCATACTCTAATGCAATGTTATTTGCACTTAGTGTTTGGTTTTGTGTGTAGAGGTAATACGAACCCATTCCGAGGACAAGTATTATTCCTATGAACATCTGTTGCATATTATAACTCCTTAATTCTATAGTCTAATCCCTTTGCACTGCGAAGTTCGACTATACGTTTTTCTTTATCTCTGAATTTGAGATGTTTTTCTTTCTGAATGAGGATTTTCTTTGAAACATATTCATCCTTATATACATTACCCGTTAAATCTTGCGTTCTAAACACGGTGATTTCATATTCGGGAAGGAACCAATATCTAATTGCGTTCCACCATTGTAGTAATTTTCGTTTTATCATATGTTGTATCCTCTTACAAATAGACACCCATAAGGGTGTCTATTATTTAGTCAACTAAAAAAAGTTTATTTTAGCTGTCGTATGTAAACAGAGAACCACCGTTCACTGCAGCTTGACCAGCAGCCAAGATTGCAAGTGATGGAGTACCCATTCTATATGACGTACCTTCTGCAGTCACATTAGTATAGATTACATGACCCATTGACTGTAGTTTTCCTACTGTTCTAGCAGGACTCCTTAAGTCAAAACGGTTCCTAATTGTAGTCCATTTTACATTTTTACCTTTTGAAAGTAGGTTTAACACTTTTTGCGTTTTGGATAAAGCCATTATATATTCTCCTATATAAGCGAAGGTCATTCCCATGACCCTCTATTCATTCAACTTGATTGTCGAATTAGTTAAGAAGCATCCCCATTTCTGAGAATCTTCATTTCTTTTATGGTCTCGGCAGCACTTGTGTGCAGGATACCTATCCCACCATGTGCTTCCCATGACTCAATGTTCTTAATTCTATCGTCAATGAGGACACTTCCCTCAAAGGCGAACATACCTTTTTGACTACCAGTCATTGTGCAAGTGACAACAACAGAAGGACTAACGTGTTCTCTAATCCATTCTCCTTTATCATACACTACCAACTCTCTGTTAATTACACCAGCAGCAGTTAGTATTTCCCAAGGAAGTCTTGTGTGTCTCACATATGCAACCAAGTCGTGCATATCTTCCATAGGTGGTAAGTTTCTGAATAGTCTTTTGTTAGTCAACTCTTCCTTTCTCATGTCATAATCGTTATGACCCTTATCCGTATTCGGGAAAGGTGTTCCAGTGAGTGTCTCCACCCCAGTGTTGAAATCGGCAAGGACTCCGTCCATGTCGATGAATATTCTTTTAATGTTCATAGTGTTATTTCCTTATTACCCAGCTATTATACCACTTTTGTGGCCTCACTGTCAACCCCTATTTAAGGATGTTTTGGGGACTGTTTAAGAATTTCATATATTCCTTTCTTAGGAATGCAAGGTTACTTCCGTTGTCAACGTACTCTTCAACCGATGCATATTCCTCTTCATTGTGTTTTCTACGTTCTACACAATTCTCTTGAAACATATGATTGCAAAAATTACTAAATTCCATCTTTCTCCGTTCTAATTTAGTTTTATAAAAAAGTGGAAATTTACGAAGGAACACTGAGGGACTACATCAAAAGTTTCGTTGGTTCCAGTCGTCCATAAAAACGCACACACTTAGGGGTTCAAGGTCTGTCTCCTCTATAGTCCCAATTCCATCAGCCGTTATTCATCAATATTAATTACTGTCTTAGTCGTTTTCAATGGTATCGTCAAGGTGAGGTTGAAGAGTTTCTTTGCGCTGATTCCCGACTTACTGTATACTACATCTTACTACCACTCACTATCGTAAACACTTAACTGGTTGTCAAAATTTCCGAATGGTAAAGAATCTTTGGTTATCTCTTTCGAGAAGGTTTTAAAGTCGTTTTCTTTTCCGACTATATGTATATTATATCAAAAAGTGAGAGTCATTGTCAAGGGTTTTATATAAAGTTTTCTCTTCCAACCCAAAACATATTGTAGATTTTATTCTCCAATTTGTATGCTTCTTTCTCCCATGGTTGTCTCGAATAAGGAGTTTTTCCATGGTATTTTCTCTTAAATCTTTGTAATTTTGGTGATAATTCACCCTTGATAAACTGTTTTGCGTGAACCAATTCATGTGCAAGATTGAGCATCATTTGGTCATGTGTGAACTTACGTCCATCTTCATTTAATCTATTCAATACAATCTCTATTCCACTTCTATTACCCGAACAGGTTGCATAGTTGTAGTCACCATCTTCCACCTTATATGATATAATAGACAACTCTAGGTCTACATTTCGTCTTAATTTGGGGTGTAGGTGGTATATGGTGTCTTGTATATACCCGTGGATATCGTTTTTTCTTGCAATTTGACCTGTAATACCAACATTGACCATGTAGTTCTTCTTTCCCATAACTATACATCTAGTATATCATATAACATGGGTTTCGGTCAAGGGGTTTTTAGAATTTATTCAGTCTCAATTTCATCGATAAATTCGACTTCATCTTCATCGATATCTTCGCCACAGAATGGGCAATATTGAATGTTATATGGGTCTCCATCCATTTCGTGATGGATGTCGCATTCACTTTTACAGTGATTGCAGTGTATTTTAAAAATCTGTATCATGTATTTTTTCTCCTATTACCTCATTCCATAGGTTATCAAATGATTTCTTCTTACCATCTAGTGTTGCAAATGGTAATTCATGTTCAACATCTACCTTATGGAAGTCTTGTCCTAGGACATAAATTCTAACATCGTGTTCTTTAGGGTTTAGTGTTTTTAACATATGAATAATCCTCATGTCTTCAACACCTTGTTGTGCTTCATTAAAAACGTATGCGTGGACAATCATAACTTTACTGCGAGTAATATTAAGATACCCATTAGTGTTAGGTTCACAAGAAACATAAGACCTGCGAGTATAGTATGATACCATATCCACCTTGTCTTATATGCGTTTTCGATTGTTAGGTCATCGGGGTCGGGTGTTGCAATCTCATGTTGTTTTAAATTGATTCTATCCACAACATTATTTGCAATTCTATCCTCATCTTTTCTCAATGCAATCTTTTGTTCTAGTTCTTTCTCCTCTTTAGAAACCCATAAGATTTTCCACCACTTATTCATGCTATCATATCCTTCAAATTATCAAATCCCCCAATCGATTCACCATCCACTTTTATTTGTGGAAAGGTTCTTGCAGTTGGAAAGATTTCCATTAAATCTTCTCTTGTAAAATCCTCACCTAATTGTTGGTAAGTATATTCTATACCTTTACTTTCACATAGTGTTTTTGCCATGTCACAATACGGACATTGTGTTTTTCCCCATATCTCAATCATAATTTAAATCCTTTAAATGAATCATCACTTACATCTTGTTTAATACCACCAATGACATATGATTCAATTTCTGTTTCTTGGGGTGCATTCTGTAATCCTCTTGAGTTGAACCAATGTTCAGTCCAAGGTAATGGATTATTAGTAGAACTTCTGTCATATATAGGGTTGAGTCCAATCGCTCTTAATCTTTTGTTTGCAGTGTACTCGACATAGTTTCCAAGTAACTGAGTAGATAGACCAATCATTGACCCGTGTTGGAATAGGAACTCTGCCCAATCCTTCTCTTGGTTAACTGCATCTTCATACATCTGATACACTTCGGGTTCACAATCCTTCATGACTTTGTTCATCACTTTATTGTTTTCATGTTTCTGATAACACTTCAATATGTGTGTTGTGATTGCAAGATGTTGTGATTCATCTCTTGCAATTAGGGATATGATTTTTGCACTTCCTTCCATCATTTTCAATTCACCAAATCCAAAGGAACAGGCGAAAGAAACATAGAAACGAATCCCTTCTAAGATGTTGACTGATATCAATGCAAGGTAAAGTGCCTTATATAAATCATAATCATCTATCTTATGACCCATCAATTTACGTCTTCCGATATCAATAAACTCATCGTATTTTTTAGTAACTGATTCTGCACGAGCAAGGATTGCTGGTTCTTCTAGAATAGTGTCGAACACATCACTAGGGTCACTATAGATATTTTTTATAATGTGAGTATAACTTCGTGAATGTATCGTCTCCATAAAATCCCATGTAATGATACATGACTCTAATTCGGGAATACTTACAAATGGTAGAAATGCAATAGAAGGAGCACGACCTTGAACACTATCGAGTAGTGTTTGATATCTTAGATTCGATGTGAAGATATGTTTTTGTGCATCATTAAGTTGTTGATAATCACTTCTATCTTTCTGTAGAGATACCTCTTCGGGTCTCCAAAAGAAACCTAATTGTTTCTGAGTGAGTTTATCAAATACTGGATATTTGAACTCATCAAATCTTTGTGTGTTTAAAGATTCACCGAAGAACATTTGTTCTTTAGTAAAATCTACCTTTCTTTTATTAAATACCGTCATTTTTTATTAGTCTCTTTTCTCTGTCTGTTAACTCTACGTCTTCTATGATATCATAGTTGTTTATAAATTGTGATGGGTCAAACCAATCGTATGCACCACCACTCCATTCATTCCAAAATTTCATTGCAGTATGGAAGTACTCTTGTTGTTTATGAGAATACCTATCCATTCTACCATCATATGCAAATACACTATGGGGTCTTCCGTCTGCCCTTTTAGTTTTCTTTGGTTGATGGAACTTATCAAATGCATTTATTTGTCCACCATGATTGATGAAGTGTAAAAACATATGATATGAATGGTCACCTAGAAGAGTATCTCTCCAGTGAACTGCATTCGGCCCTTGATAAAGTAAGAGGTCTCCTACTTCTAATGATATAGGTGTTCCTTTTCTATCTCTATGAGGGATGTCCTGCATCTCCTCGAAGAATCTTTGTTGACCATCACCTCTTGCATCGTTGATATAGTTCTTGTCTTTCTGAACCCATATCTTCCATGGAGTGTTGTCATCTGTTTTATACTTCAAACAAATAGTTGCACTGACTTCACAAGAAGGTCGGTCACTATGTGCTTTGAGGAATGCACCTCTCTCATATTTTCTAGTGTATGCATAAGTCTCTACGAGTTGCATATCAATAACTTTGTCTAGATTATCTCTTAACCATCTATGTAGGGAAACTGAAGGTGGAAAGGAATAACATCCTTGACTTTTTCTTAAAGATTGTTTAGGTGAATCGTGGATGATGTCATCTTCTACTGCAAAGAAGGCATCATTCCATTCGGGTTTATTTTCGATAGATAACCATGCATCCAAAGTCATGTCAATGATTTCTTTAGGAATGAAATTCCTTAAAACCACATAACCATTTTTCTGAAAGTCTCTTGTTAGTTCGTTAGTCCAACCGTTAATTCGGTCTTTACCGTCCTCTGTTGGGACGTTAGCACCTTCGGGTGTATCTTCTACTACTATCTTTAATTTCTTATCTTCATATTGCACAGGCATCGCAATCATCCTCACTATCGGGACTATCGAGCATCGGTGGAATGTAATCATTCATTGCTGAATTTTCATCCTTTATGACATCTTCGGTTTTCCCATCCATTGTATTTTGGTAGTATGATGTTTTCCAACCATACTTATATGTTTTTAACATATCTCCTGCAAGAATTGATACGGGAACTTCTCCGTTTTCATAATTCTCAGGGTTGTATGACCAATTACCACTTATTGCTTGGTCAAAGAATTTTTGCATTACTGCAATAGTTTTTATATATCCATCATTATCTGGCATATCCCATAGTAATGTATAGAAGTTTTTATACATCGAATACTGAGGGACTACTTGTTTAAGTGTTCCTTTCTTACTCTTCTTGACACTTAGGTAGTCTCTAGGTGGTTCAACACCATTCGTTGCGTTAGAGACGACACTAGAGGACTCAGAAGGCATTTGTGCAGTAAGTGTTGAGTGTCTTAATCCATGAACTTTAATGCAAGTTCTTAGTTTTTCCCAATCATGGTTAAGTTTATGAGGGGTTATATCATCGACTTCCTTCTTATAATGGTCGATTGGTAGTTTTCCTTGTGCATATTTTGTTCTACTGAATCCTTCACACGCACCTTTCTCTGATGCAATTTGGTTTGATGCACATAGTAAATGATACTGGAATGACTCTGTAAGTTCATGCACTAATTTATGTGCTTCGGGGTCGTCATACTTAACTCTATTCTTTGCAAGGAAATGTGCAAGACCAATATAACCAATACCTAGTGACCTTCTTGCGAGGGTTGACCTCTCTGCAGCTCCTACAGGATACTCTTGGAAATCTATAAGTTCCTCAAGTCCTCTCACTGCAAGGTCACATAGGTTTGATAATTCATCAAGTTTGATGATACCAACATTGATTGCACTTAAAATGCATAACGCTATCTCGCCATCTCCATCGATGTGAGTCAATGGGTCTGTTGGTAGTGTAATTTCTTGACAAAGATTACTCATGTTCACCTTATCCGTGAAACTACTATGAGAATTGCAATGGTCGATATTCATAATATAGATACGTCCTGTTTCAGCACGTTCTTTCAACATATCCGTAAACAATTCTCTTGCACTGACCTTGGTCTTTGGAACTGATGTTGCACGTTCATACTTTTCGTATAGTTCGTCAAAATCAGATGTTCCATATGCATCATATAAGCCAGGCACATTGTGAGGACTAAACAATGTTATGTCCTCGTTTTTTAAAAACCTTTCATAAAATAGTTTAGATATCTGAATACTATAATCCAGTTTTCTTACTCTGTTGTCTTCTGTCCCCTTATTGTTTTTAAGTACGAGGATATCTTCGATTTCTTGGTGCCAAATTGGGAAATGGACTGTTGCACTTCCACCTCTGACTCCGTTTTGGGTGCAACTTCTAACCGTTGCTTCAAATTTCTTAAGAAAAGGGATAACTCCTGTATGTTGGACTTCTCCACCCCGTATCTTTGAACCAAGTCCTCGTATTCTTCCCATGTTAATTCCAATACCTGCTCTTTGGGCAACGTATCTTCCGATTGCCATGTCACTCGTAAAGATTGAATCGAGGGAATCATCTGAGTCAACGAGTACGCATGATGCGAATTGTCGTAAAGGGGTTCTGACCCCTGCCATAATAGGTGTGGGTATACTGATTTTAAAAGTTGATATTGCATCGTAGTATCTTTTGACATAATCTAATCTATTCTCCTCTTCATAGTTGTGGAATAAAGTCATTGCGATTAACATATACATGAATTGAGGTGTTTCAAATACCTCACCATTTGACCTATCCTGTACCAAATACTTGTCTACGATTTGTTGTAGACCTGCATATGTAAATGTTAGGTCTCTACTATGTTTGATGTATTTTTCACAATCTTGTATCTCTTCTTTAGTGTACATATTAAGAATTTCAGAGTCATAGACACCTTTCTTAATATTTCTATCAATCATATCATATAGAGGTGGATAGATTTCTGAATCTTTCCACTTAGTGTTAAACACTTGTTTTTGAATTCCAAATAGTAATAGTCGGGCAGCAACAAATTGGTAGTTGGGTGACTCTAATGATATTAAATCTGATGCAGATTTGACTAGGATTTTTTGGATGTCTATTGTGGTGATACCTTCATAGAACTGAAGACCACTGTTCATTTCTACTAAAGACTCTGATACACCTGCAATACCTTTACACGCCTTATGAACCATTTTATGAATTTTATCTAAGTCTATAATAACTTTAGAACCATCTGACTTAACTACTAACATGGGTGAATTCATACTTTCTTATACTCCATAAATTTTGCTTTTGCACTGAGTCCACTATAGGAACAGTCTTCTATTATATCAACAATGTCTTTTTGTGTCAATCCGTTTAACACCATATCATTCACATCTTTTAATTCATTCACTCTTCGGTCATTCCAAATGCAAACGGTAAATCCTAAATTGATGACGTGTTCAATCTTCTTAAGGATTTCTATATTTCTTGGTTCATTATCATAAACTAATACAGCATTTTCTTTAACACTATCGTCTAGTTTAGTAAAGTCACTACCTGCAACTGCGATTGAGTTGGGAAGGAACATTGAATCTATCGGCCCTTCGGTCACATACATTCTTTTTGTTTTGTCCACTCTATGTAGGTTATAAATTAACGGTTCATTATCGTCAAATTTCATAGTCATATATCGCAATGGACTATCGTTCATTGCACGACCACTCAAACCTATCAACTGATTGTTTACATTAAAAAATGGTATTATTATTCGTGGGTCTGTTCCTAAAACTCTATCTTTATATTTCTCACATAACATTGATAAACTTTGTGGTGTTGCAGTGTACCACAAGTCTTTGAAGTGGACTTCGGGTATCATTCTTTCGTTCAGATAATCCCTAGCAACTGATACCTCAGAACAAGGTTTCATAAGAAACTTCAAGTTTTCAACGGTCATAATATCATTTTTATTTAGGGATTTTTGTGTTGGTCGGAACTTAAATTCATTGGAACTTAACATCTTTTTTGGTTTGGGTTTGAGTCCATTTTCGGTCAACCATTCCTTCATGTATTCTTTATGAATCATGGAAAAATGGTCTTTCAAAAAGTTGATTGTTGAGGTAGATTTACCACAATTATGACACTTATAGATGTACGATTGGTCTATCACAAAGTGATAACCACGTGCTTTATGTTCGTTTTTGGATGAGTCCCCACAATAAGGACATCTATGATTTAGGGTTGTATCACCCTTCCATTTGGCGTTGTCCAAGTTGGACACGACCATCGATAAGTATTTTTTCTCTAACCAAAGCATACACCTATTATACTATAGGTGATACTTTTTTACAAGAGGGTTTAGGTTAGATTAATTTCCAGCGTCTATCGATTCTTGGATACCAGCGATTTGACGTAAGTTTCGTGCAAGACTTTCATCATATGCAACTTTGTTAGCGTCATTCGCTTCGAGTGAATCATATCCTGCAGGTTTAGGTGGTTTTCCGTCACCTTCGAAATATGCTTTCTTCTCTGCACGAGTCATCGCTTTCATTTGGTCTATTGTTTTCTCTACGAATGCCATTAGGTTCTCCTATTGATGGGTTTTATTCTTACAGTTATTTAGGAACTTTCCATGTTCTTAACACGGTTTTTTGGAACTTGTAAGACATATCTTTGTTCTATTACTGGTGGTTTCTTTTCTTCTTCAATCTCTTTGTGTCTTGCAACTTGACCAACACTACTAATCAATAGTAACACTGCAAGTGGGTCAAACACGAAAATAAGCATATAAATGACCCATCGAACTGCGTTGTCAAGGTACTTGACACTCTCTTCTTGACCGTAAATTACCTCTGCAATGTACTTGATTGGCCCAACTTCTCGTTCTAATGTAAGTATAATCTGTTTACTTTCAAACATCTCATCCTTATACCCATCTATTATATCATAAGACGTATCAATCAACAAGTTGAATTCTTCTGTTTTTACTATCATCGCATCCACGTCTCCAGTGGATGACTGTTGTAATCTCTTTATTTCTGAGTTTGCATCGTTTATAGTGTCTTGTGCTTGTTTCCTGTAGTCATCTATGTTACCCTGTTGTTCTGCAATGTCTTCTCTTATCTGTTCTCTCTGAGGTTTCTGTTGTTCGAATAGTGTATTTGCTTGTTCGACATAGTCAATGGTTTCTGTTTCTGCACCTTGAAACACTCCACCTGCATCTGTTTCTATAACTACCACACCTTTGTTTCTTAAAGTAGACAATGTATCGTCTAGTGTACTTAATTGACCTCTTAGTGATTCTATCTGAATCTTTGCATAGTCAATATCACCTTGAACTCTTTCCCATGCACCATCTCGGATGACTTCCTGTTGAGATATTGATTCACTTACATCGATATTTGAAACACCTAGTGTATCAATACGGTCTTCGTAAGTTTTGATTTTGTTTTCTTCCCTGAGTATTTGATTCTCGATTCGATTTACAATAGATTGTGCTTGTGCAGTATCACCTGTTTGTTCTGAATGTGCTTTTGATAGGTAACCGAATATACCCAGTGATGTGATTAACATTAGGACAAAGACCATAAATGCCATTATCCATTTTTGATAATTGAGTCTGTCCCAAAAGAGATGTAAGTAAGCGGCACTAACAATCTTTCCAAATTCTAATGCACCTGCCATGATGACTATACCCATGAATGCACCTGCAAATATTGTTGCAAGTCCGAGTACGGAAAAATATGCAGCTATTCCTGCAATTGCGACACTAGTTACTAGTGCTAACCAATTCAAATATTTCATAATTTAAAACCTAAAGTTTTCGCTTTAGTACCTTGAATACCTCATCTGGCATTCTTTTCTTTTTCTTTTTTTTCACTGCATCTACTGGTAAGGACATTCCAACACCAGTTGCGTTCATTGGTGCATCTTCCCAAACCTTTAAATGTTTTTTTCTAGTATAAGTCATCGCCAGTCACCAATACTCTGTCGTTGTTAACAAATCCAACATAAACTTTTAGTCCAAACACCATGCTGTGTTCTGAAACTATTTGTACCTCTGTTTTCGGTAGATAAGTTGTGTCGTTTTGTTCTTGCAATTGTCGTTTTAGACGATATGTACATCCAACCTGAAGTTCAGGAATCTGAATAGTCTCTGTAATCATTTCTGATTGTAGGATACCCTCTTCCTTTAGAACCCTGTAGAACTTTTCACAAAGTTCATCCATTTGGTCTTCGTCTAGTTTAGTTTCTTCCTTCAGTAAAAGTAGTGCAACAGCATAAGATGCAAATGCAGTTTTACCAAATGGAACCTTGTTTAGAATTCTCTTAAGGTTGAATACTAACCTATGAAGTAAAGTATGAGCTGATTTTTCGTCTTTAGTTTCTACGGGTTTGTCTTTTAATCGTTTACCTTTATCATCGATTATTCCCAACTTATAAGCGTCAAACTTCTTCCAAGGTGTTGTTAACATCTTAAGGATTCTGAATACTATTAATGTGTCTACGATACGCATATATCTATTTAGGTGTTTTAAACCCCTCGAATGGTGCTGGATGTCGGATTCGAACTGACGACCTACTGATTACAAATCAGTTGCTCTACCAACTGAGCTAATCCAGCATTATAAATCTCTAAGTTTTTGTGCAAGTTCATCATTGATTGGGATGTTAGTTTCCCATGTATCTTCGATATAACCTAGATATAGTAACATTGTTTTTATGGATGACCAATATGATGGTTCGGTGATTTTGAATTCTAACATTCTCATTGAAGGTGCATATCCGAAGACGTTGAATATGGTAATGAGATGGTTTAACATGAGACGTTCTCTTAACTCACCTGCCTCATGATAACGATGTAACAGACGTTTAAGGTATCTAAACCTTCGTAAATCTTCTTGGAACTCCTCTATGTCTGCACATTGGGGGTCATCGTAGTTTTGCAGTGCGAATGCACTAAAGTTTTTTACAGTGAGTTTGTCGAATAGACCCATAAATTTTCCATAATATAATTAAATTTCACAAGTATTTAGGACATTACTTTGTGTTTATCCGAATTTAGCAGCAAACTTTTTAAGAGGTAGTGTTTCAAATCCACCAAATGAATCCTCAACCCTATAACCTAACTTACCACCGACTATAGTTGGTTTTGCACTATATAATTTGCCATCCTTTGCTTTGATATTATTTATTTCTGAACCATACAAAGACAATCCTTTCATCTTTGGTGCTTCTTCTAATTCTACACCTTCCAACATTGCACGGATAGTATCAAATTGATTAGACATTAGATACTTCCGTATACTTTGAATGAACCTGTTTCTAGTTTCTCAACTTTGAGTTTTAGTGTAACTACTTCAGTTTGATTATCAAATTCGTCATGTGGAGTGTCTACGGTTTTACCAAACTGGTCTCCGTATCTTTTCATTCCAATAGTGTACTCACCACCTTCAGAAATTTTAGGAGCGTCACCATCAAGTGCAATACCAAGTTGACCTAATTTTGCGTTGATTTGTCCAACAGCGGCACTTGGGTTTAAGAATTCACTTACTGCACAATGACCAAGGATGGCATTAATCCTTGATTTTACTTCAGGGTCATTTATATCATGGGGGACATGATTTGATGACAATCCTGCACTGTCGTGTGAGTATCCTTCGTTCATAAATTCTGCAAATTTTTTCATATTATTATCCTATTATTCCTACTGAGACTCCAAGTACTTCAGCGTGAGCTGCAAATACTTCGTCTGTAGGGTTCTTTGAACAGTTAACTGTACTTCCTGCACCTAGTGTAAATGTTCCGATTAAGGATGCACCTGCAGTTTCTACAGATACTAATCTTGCAGTAGACCCACTATTGTGAAGTCTAACACAAGTTCCACTACCAAAGTTTGAACCGTTTGTTGAACTTGTTCCACAAGCGGCTTCTGTTCCTAGTACATTTACTTTCATATTAACCTACCTTATGCAACTACTGTTTTAGTTCCAGCTGCAGTTCCGATTGAAGCGACTGAAGTAATAGTTGATACTACTGAAGTCCCTGCATCTTTAATTGTTCCACCATTTAATGCGATTGGGTTTGCACCAACTGAAAGTACGTCACCTGCGTTAGTAGCGGCGTTAGCAGCTGCAATTCCAAGTGCGAATTTAATCTCATTTGAACCTGAACCTGACAAGTATGTTAATACATGGTCAGCACGTTGGTCATTAACTACTGTAAATGTAGGTGAACCTGTTACGTCTACTGCTTCATTGAATGTTGCAGTTAGAGCAAGTGTGAATCCTTCAGATTTGTCTACTGTAGTAGTAGTCCATAAGAATGATGTAATGTTAGCACTTGCAAGGAGAGTATTCAAACCATTGATTGATACTAAAACTTCTTTACGAGTTCTAGAACCAACAACAGTTGAGAGTTCCCAACCTGATGCAGTTGCCTGTGTTTTTTCTTTTTCGGCAGTAGATAACCAATTAGGTTTATTCTCCGTACCGTCTTTATGTCCCCATAATGCCATTTTTCTATCCCCTATTTTTTAAGTTGTTTGTTGGCAAACTTAAGTATACCATTAAAATTTGTTTTGAAAGACTTTATGTCTTTCTGTAATAATATAAGGTATTTAGACCTGTCAGGTGCCTTAAGTTGCATTAAAACGTCATGTACTTTCTCTGCATCTTTCCACTTAACCTTCATGGTCTTCATATCATCTGTTCTGATGTCTTGGTCTCTCTTAGTATCAATTAATTTCTTAAGTTGCATTAATACTTGTGCATCAGGTCGCAATTGCATCCCTTGTGCAGAAGAACCCATTGCCCAAATTGCTCTTTGGATTACGTCATCTTCACCAGCTTCTGCATACTTTCCTTTTGCCATCGTAGCAATTTTCTGTAATGCAGTTCTCAAATCTTTTTCGTTTTTTGCTTTCGCAACGGCACGTGCAACCTTTTGATTACCTGCATCGGACATCATTCCGAAGTCTGCAACCTTTTCCATGACTTGTGCGACTTTCTTCGCCTCTCCTTTCATGTATCCTAATTTTTTGACTTTCTCTCTAAAGGATTTGTATCTTGCATCCACCTTATCCATTAGAATGCCTTATAAATTTCGTCATAGTTTGAATATGTCTTTTCCGCTTTCTTCATTAAATCTTTTGAAATCATATTTCTAATAGACATCATACCATCAGTCATTGAACCTTCTAATTTATGCATTTGAGTAATTAACTGTAACATCTTTACAGACTTCTTATCTCTTAGTGCATTTGCAAGTATTGCTAATGAACCATTATGGTTATTAACATCAGTAGCGGAAGCAATCTTCCCAACTGTTGCAGGGTCTAGGTCTTTCTTTTCATTAAGAGAACCTTCCCACATTGCACGAATAGTATCAAACTGGTTCATTTTACTCTCCAAATATTGCGTATGACATAATAGGGTCTTGCATTAATATTTCAGCAAGTTCTTCTCTAAACATTGTGTCACCTTGCCAATCTTTTTCCAGTGATTTATGTTGTCTATTTGTCATGACTATATTTTCTTCGTAACCCATCATTTCAAAACCTGCATTCATGTTCTTCATGATAACAGTAGCAGTTTTTTGTGACTGAGGAAACTCTTTCTCAGATTTCATTAATTTTTTGATATCTGAAATTAATTTATTGTGCATAGGTGACTTGTACCTAAATGCTGTTTCATTCCCATGTTTATCAATAAGAGCATCTACTTGTTTGTAGTAATCTCTACTTGCTTCTGCAAGTATATTATGTTCTTTAATTACTCTGACTAAACTCATGGTATTAACTATACCGTGCTTTTAGGAATTTTTTCGATGGTTTTGGAGTTTCTTCCATTTCTTCATCGTCTTTTTCTTCATCTTTAGAGTTTTTTAAATCTTTCAGATTACCACGGTATTTAATTTTCTCTGCTTCTTCGACTTCTTTCTCGTCTTCGTCATCTTTACCTTTCTTTTTGTCTATGTGTTTCTGAAGTGCAGGTGGTAATTTTCCTTCTTCAGTATTCTCACCATATGTTTCGCATGGAGTTTTTCCACAACCACAATTCTTTTCTTCTATTGCAGCTTCTTTAACTCCGTCTTTACCTTTCTCATCATCTGAGTTATAGTTTTTATCGATGTAATCAAAGAATTCTTTCTTCTTATCACCAGTTAATTCTGCAGGTGATGTAACTCCAAATTTCTTTAATGCACCATCAAAAAACTTTTTATATTCTGCAGAGTTCTCTACAACCTTTTTAGATGCTTCTATTAAAGAATCTGTTAAACCTAATTGAAATCCTGTAAAACTCATTGTTCTAACTCTCCTGATTCGAAATAATCGAATAATTTTTGTTTGTTTTCTTCGTTAAGTTCCATTGACTTTGCAAGTCTACCTAACATATTCTTTTCGGTAAGTTTACTCAACATACCTTCGAGTCTGTTCTCTTTATCTTCTTTGATACCAGTATCATACAACTTTTTACCTTTTTCATCTTTAAGTTTAGTTGCATCAAATTTATCACCAGCACTAGGAACATCTTTTAATGCATCCTTCTTTTCATCTTTTTCTAAAAGATTAATAAGTGCATCGATTTCTTCAGAAATTATTTCGTCTTCTGTTTTTTCGATAGGCGTATTTGATTCATTAAGACCCTTACGAACCCTTAGTAATGCTTCTTGCCAGTTTTCTGTTTTATGACTCATATGTTTATTTATGTTAATTGGATTCTAACTACCAACTCCGATTCTCCTTTTTCAAGGTTTCCCTTCATTAGGTACTCTTGACCCAGTTTTAATTCTATTGGCATATAACCTCTTTCTCTCATACACCACCCATTACCACTTAAAACGTGCATTTTCTTCTTCATACCTTGCACAATTTCTAACGGAACTGATTCGTTAAACGTCCTAATCAGATATTTAATACCCGTTCCATGTTGTTCCGTCACCATATCTTTCAATGACTTCTCCAAATATTTAGTGTTCTATTTTAAAGACTTAATAAATGCTCTTTTACCTGCTTTATACATTTGAATAACACCACTATGGTCTGTTATCATGTACATTGACTGGACTGCTTCTAATTCTTTTTGAGAAATACCTTTGATTTCTTTCTTCCAGTAGTTTGCAATGTTCTTGTTAACACCTTTCTTCTGAGGTATATATGGGTCTCCTTCGACCTGCATATTACCTGCAATAGGTGAGTTTTCTTTGAACATGAATCCTACTTCAGGAACCTTTTGTTCTGTTCCATAGTTCGCATAGTTGAGTGCTTTCTGAACGTCTTTATTCTTTGAAAGACCTTTCTTCATCTTCTCAATACCTTTGATTGCATATTTCATTGCACCACCATGGTCGAGTGCATATTCAACTGCTTTTCTAGTCATTTTATCTCTAACTTTATGTCTTCGGAAGTATACAGATATCTCTTGTCCAGTAAGTTTAGACCCGTCCATTGAACCTTCTTTCATTTCAAGTTTTGGTAATGGGCCTTTTACAATTTTATCCCAACCACCACCGTGGTCTTCTGATGTCTTTAGTTTACTTAATGAAACATATAGAGGTTGTAAGTCTATACCTCTTTTGTAGTCATCTGTTTTACTGTAAGATGGGTCAATCATAAGACCGACTTTGTATGCACTTGAACCCTCTTCAGGTG
>TARA_B110000459_G_scaffold110998_1_pt1 | contig 17356 bp, 13 predicted proteins | sample TARA_B110000459 | Tara Oceans TARA_B110000459 (sample SAMEA4398296) | marine metagenome | biome: Polar Biome; feature: [SRF] surface water layer (ENVO:00010504); material: water (ENVO:00002006), including particulate matter (ENVO:01000060) such as... | depth 5 m | reverse complement strand
GCGGGACGAGTAGCTTCAGAAGGCCTTGTCAATGTTACTACTAGTGATGATAATAGGGACGCAGTTATCCTTGAAGTTAATTCTGAAACAGACTTTGTTACTAAGGGCTCTGCCTTTATCGATTTTGTTAATGAGCTCGGGGCGCTTGCGTTAAAAAATAAGCCCGCCTCTGTAGAGGAGTTTTTAACTCAAACTTTAGACTCAGGTGAAACTGTTGATCAGGCTAGAGAAGGAATAATTGCTAAGATTGGTGAAAATATATCAGTAAGAAGGGTTCAAAGTATCAACTCTGGAAAGGGTGTTTTGGGTGCTTACAAGCACGGTGATCGTATTGCGGTTCTTACCGTTTTAACTGGTTCTGATGAAGATCTGGCAAAAGACATTGCAATGCATATTGCCGCCTCTAAACCAGAATGTGTAAGTGAAGATGAGCTTTCAGCAGACCTGCTTGAGAGGGAGAAGGCTATTTTTATTGAGCAAGCAAAAGAAAGTGGAAAGCCAGATGATATTATTGAAAAAATGATTGTTGGCAGGATGAAAAAGTTTGTTAATGAAGTTACGCTTTATGGCCAGTCTTTTGTTAAAGATCCTGATATGACAGTTGGAGCTCTTGTTAAGTCTAAAAGCTCAGAGGTTGAGTCATTTGTTCGCTATGAGGTTGGTGAGGGCATAGAAAAGAAAGAGGATAACTTTGTTGAAGAGGTTATGGCTCAGGCCCAAGGAAGCTAATTACTATGCACACAACAAAAGGCACCATTGGTGCCTTTTTTTATAGCTATATAAGCCCTTAAGCGGGCATAAGTTTAATTAGGTGTTTAGAGTAGGTATGATTTGGAGCATTAAACAAATCATTGGTTGTAGCTATTTCGCAAATTGAACCTTGGCGCATTACAGCGACACGATCACACATTTGGTGAATTACTGGTAAGTCGTGGGATATAAAAAGCATTGTGAGGTTCAGCTCATCTTGGAGATCTTTTAGCAGGTTCAAAATATGCGCTTGCACCGATACATCAAGCGCAGAGGTAGGTTCATCACAAATTAGAATTTTGGGTCGAGAGGCAAGGGCTCGTGCAATTGAAATCCTCTGCCGCTGACCTCCAGAGAATTCATGAGGATACTTAATCATGGCATTTGTACCTAAGCCAACATGATCTAAAAGGTCACGTACAATTTGTTTCACTTGACGATTAGAGGTAGCTGTTTTATAGTAATGAATGGGTTCTGCAACAATGTCTTCTACTGACATCCTTGCATTCAAAGAAGAGAAAGGATCCTGAAATATCATTTGCAAGCTGCGTTGGGCAGCAACAGCCTCCATACCTTTAAAGTTGTTTGTGACGTCTTTATCAAAAAGCTTCACGGTACCTTTATCAATGTGGAGCAAACCTGCAATAAGTCTTGCAACTGTACTTTTGCCGGAACCAGACTCTCCAACAAGTCCAAATGTCTCTCCTGTCTTGATCGAAAAAGAAACATCTTTAACAGCATGAAGGTTTGAGCGATTTCTTTTAAACATAGCCTTTTTAAGAACAAATTCCTTATTAAGATCTTCAACAGAAATTGCTATTTCTGATTTTGTATCAACCAGCCTCTCTCCCAACCAATGTTCTTTAACATCAATTCGTTTTTGTGTCTTGGCGCCTCCTTCAATATAGTCAATTGATGTAAACCGGTCAACCTTAACTTTTCCACTTGGCACAGCTGCAATAAGACTTTTTGTATATTCATGGTCTGGAGAACTTAGAATTTTTTTTACATCACCAGTCTCAACGACAGATCCGTTAAACATAACTGCAACGCGGTGTGCTATATTAGAAATCACGCCAATGTCATGCGTTATGATTATTACCCCAAGCTTTCGTTTTCTGCAAATAGCCTTTATAAGATCAAGAATTTGAGCTTGAGTAGAGACATCAAGAGCAGTAGTCGGTTCATCTGCAATTATGAGATCAGGATCTCCTGCAAGTGCCAAAGCTATAACAACGCGCTGACGCATACCTCCAGAAAACTGATGTGGATAGGATTTCATTCGAGTCTCAGGCTGCTCAATGCCTACAGATTGAAGAAGTTCAATTGATTTTTCCTGCGCTTCTTTACCGAAAAGTTTTTTTGTCGTGTTGATTGTTTCTAGGAGCTGCGCACCTATTGTCATTAGAGGATTGAGGGAGGTCTGAGGGTCCTGAAAAATCATTCCAATCTTATGGCCTCGGATATTGAGCATTTCCTGATCATTTAGATTCCTGAGGTTTAGATCTTGAAATAAAATTTCACCATTTATGATTTTTCCTGGCGGTTCTATAAGATTAATAATTGCATTCCCAATGGTAGATTTGCCAGCACCACTTTCACCCACAATCCCTAAAACTTCGCCAGGATTAAGCGTAATGGATACATCACGAACAGCATAAATGGTTTCTTGGCTACTGGAAAAGCTTACATCAAGCCCATTAATCTCTAAAAGCTTGGCCCTATTAATCATTTAGAAAGCCTTGGATTTAGAAGCACCCTCAAATGATCTCCAAAGATATTAATAGCAGCTACTGTTGCCAGCAGCATAATGCCAGGAAAGAAGGTGATCCAGTATGCGCCTGATAAAATGTAATCAAAGCCATTTGCAATTAATGAGCCTAGCGAAGGCTCTGTTATAGGGACCCCGACGCCTAAGAAGCTGAGCGTCGCTTCGATTGAAATAGAGTGGGCTGTTTGCAAAGTCGCCAACACGATTAGCGGTGAGATGCTATTAGGTAAAAGATGTTTCCAGATGATGCGGAAGCTACTAAGCCCTAAGCAGTTAGCAGCCTCTATATATTCTTTGCGACGTTCAACTATCGCAGAAGCACGAACAGTGCGAGCGTAGATTGCCCACTGGACTATAGCGAGGGCAATTATAACTTTATCAATACCTTTTCCTAACAAAGCTAATAGAACAAGAGCGACTAAAATAGCTGGAAAGGACAACTGAATATCAACAATCCTCATTAAAAATGCATCTACTCGCCCACCAAAGAAAGCTGCGGTCATTCCAACTAATAGTCCAATAGTCAAGGCAATAAGTGCGCTGCACACTGCAACGGTAAGACTAGTTCGCAGACCATAGATAATAGCGCTTAAAACATCTCGCCCCGCACCATCTGTGCCAAGCCAAGCAACGGTGCCATCAAACATTGTTTCACCAGGCGCAAGCCTACCATCCATAATGCTCACAACAGCCAGATCATAGGGATTAGTTGGAGCAATGAGTGGTGCAAATATTGCGCATAACGCAATTAATAAAAGTAGAATACCTGAAACTAGAGTTGCAGGCTGTGAAAGGTTTTTGAGTATCACATTTGTAAATTTTCTGTTATTTTTTTTTATCATAGGAGTAGCCTGTATCTTTTTCATAGAACATCTCCCTGCAAACGTACCCGTGGATCAAGTGCTGCATAAATTATGTCCACAATCAGATTTAGAACTAAAAACAAAGTTACTACAAACAGTAAATAAGCAACAACGATAGGACGGTCTAGGTTTACAATAGCATCGATTACGAGTTTACCAAGGCCGGGCCATGCAAAAACTGATTCTGTCACAGTTGCAAAAGCAATAAGGGTACCAAACTCAATCGCTAAGACAGTGATTATTGGAATAAGAATATTAGGCAGAAGATGAGAGCGCACTATGCGTTGAGACGAAAGCCCTCTTGCGCGAGCGAATTTGATGAAATCAAGCGCCATAACCTCCTCTACCCCAGCCCGCGCCAAGCGGATAACTACCGAAATCTTGAAAAGTGCTAGATTAAAGGCAGGCATAATAAGATGTCGTAAACCATCAAGCGTAAATATACTACTTTCGATACCTAGAAAATTGGCAGTCTCACCTCGACCAGATACTGGTAGCCATCCTAATAAGACCGAGAAGACTATTATCATCATCAAACCGAGCCAGAAGGTTGGGATGGAAATACCTAATACCGAGCCCCCCATAATGATGCGTGCGCCCCATCCATCTGGGTTTAAGCCAGCATAAATTCCCAAAGGAAGGCCCACAATTATAGCAATAATCAGTGCGGATGTTGCAAGCTCAAGAGTTGCAGGAAAACGTTCAATTATAAGAGTCAAAGCAGGTCTTCCGAAAATAAATGAATTTCCCAAGTCTCCCGACATCGCGCCTGCAAGAAACTTCCAGTATTGGATGTGAACTGGTTGATCAAGGCCGAAGTCTTGGCGAACTCTGTCAATTTCCTCAGGTAGGCTTTCAGGGTTGACTAGCATATCAACTGGGTCGCCTATCAAATTGACCATAGAAAATACAATCAGAGACATTACAAATAGGACGACTACACTTTGCATAATACGTTTAATAGCAAAGGTTAACATTGGAAAACTCCCATTGGTTAGCCCTCAACAAATGCGCAGCGGGCCATTCTTATTTTATACAAATACTTTCGTTGGTTGGCCCGCAACAAATGCGAAGCGAGCCATCCTTATTTTATTCTTGCGATCGAATGAAGTGTAGAAAGGTACTATCTAATGCTCCAAGCTCATATGTGATTCCCTCACGTGCTGCCCAAGTGGCAATCTCATGATGTATGGGAACAAGAGCATATTCCTGCATCGCAATATCAGTTGCCGCTATGAAGGCTTTTTCTCCTTTAGCAATATCCATTGAGGACCGGCCATCTTCGATTAACTTGTCAACATCAACATTACTATACCCATTTCGGTTTCCAGGTCCATAACCACGTTCTTTCTGTTTTGTATGAATGAATATCCGCAGAGGATGTGATGGTTCACCAGAGCCATTGGCATAACCTGATACAGCAGCGGTGAACTCTGGTTTTTTATCCACTCCGCCACTTGCAAAGCGCTTGAAAAAGACAGAGGCGGGCATAGTCTCTACACTCGTATCGATACCAACACGCGATAGCATCTGCGCGATGGCTTCTAGTATGCGTGTATCGTTTGTATAGCGACCAGCTGGGCCATGAATAGTCAATTTAAAACCATCCGCATAGCCTGCTGCAGCTATTAACTCTTTTGCGCGTTCCGGATCATAGGCATCCGCTTGTAAATTATTCGAATATCCAATGTAACCTTCTGGCGAAAACTGACCTGCTGGTGAGGACAGCCCATCCATTACACGGTCTGCGATAGCCTGTCGATTTATCGCCAGTGATACCGCTTTGCGCATGTTAATATCCTGGAAAGGTGAGGTAATCGGGTTTCCATTGTTATCTGTAACAAAAGGTTTAATAGGATTATCAGTCATATGAAGCGTTAAATACAGCAGACGGTTAGAAACTGATTTAAAGACTGAAATTCCCTCCCGGCTTTCTAGGTTTGGTAGATCAGATGGCGATACTCGCTCAATAAAATCTACATCTCCTGTTATAAGCGCCGCTGTCCGAGTTGTTCCATCGCCGATAGTACGAATGATGATATTATCCCATTCCACTGCATTACCCCAATAGCTATCATTACGCTTAATCTCGAGCAAGTCTCCCGGCAGCCATTTGGTAAGAGTGAATGGTCCTGTTCCAAAAGAAGCAACGCCAGTATTGAAATCTTCGGTAGTTGCATCTACAAAAGCTGAGTCAATAATAGAAACTCGCGACATGTCATTCGGTATGAAGGGGTTAGGTTTCTCAGTCGAGATATGCAAGGTCAAGTCATCAACAACTTCAAAGCTCTTGCCTTTGATAAAGGTCGCAAAACTGGATGGGCTATTAGGCACATTTGCCGCACGTTGCATTGATGCCACAACGTCTTCAGCGCTAAATGTCGAACCATTGTGAAACTTTACACCAGCACGCAGCTTGAACTCCCAAGTATTACTGTCAATTGGCTCCCAAGATGTCGCAAGGCCAGGGATCAAATTCTGGTTAACGTCCTGTAGGACTAGAGCGTTATAGACCTGTGTGGCAAATGAGTTATTTATTGTCAGGTTCTGATAATGTGGGTCCATAGATGTAGGTTCAGCTGCAAGTGCTACTTTGAGATTTTCTGCAGAGGCGGAACTCCCCCAAAATCCAAGACTACAAGCCAAGATAGTCATAAAAATAGGCTTTAATATCGATATTTTCATAGTTTTACTCCTTATAATTTTCATAGTCTTACTCCTTTTATAGATGTTTTGATTGTTTTGTTTCTATCACCAGGCCAGACTTTCATTGCGAAATCTTTGACATGATCATTGAAGAGGTCAGGATATTCTGCGTATGAGGCGTGGCCAGTGTTGGGGAATACGTGTTGCTTAGCTTCGGGCAGAGCAGCAACAAGATCCATATGCATTTCATTTGAGATGACAGTATCTTTTTCACCTGACAAGATAAGAACTGGGACACTTACTTGCGAGCAAATATCCGCATTGTTAGTCTCTTGGCTCATTCGACCTCCATCACGGGCCCCTTCAATCCTTGAGCCCATGGCAATTTCAGCCAGAAAATGGATAACGTTATCAGATGTATCTTGAGGAGTCATGCCCTTTGCACGATTGATGCCATAGTCGATATCCACGCCCACTGAGTTCATACGTTCAATACGATGAGCGTAACGCGGAATAAGTGGATTACCTTTAGGTTGTCCAAATCCAAGATGGGTTGAAGAAAGAATTAGACCAGCAATTAAAGCATCTTGATCTGCGGCTAAGTTTAAAGCTACCACACCACCCATTGAATGGCCTACTACTACTACATCTCTGAGCTCTAGATTGTTCATCAGAGCTTTAGCTGCATTTTTATAATCTTCTATGCTGTCGCCAAAAGTATTAGATGCGCCAAAACTTGGTGCATCCCATGCAACAACACGGAAAGAAGTTGCTAGGGACTGAAACAAATAAGTCCAACTCTTGCTACTACCATTCATGCCATGCAGCAAAAATAAAGCAGGGCCAACCCCTTTTTCACGATATGCAAGTCGACCATCCTTGTATGAAAAGTACTCTAGCTCTGGCAAACTTAACATTCGAATGAGCCTCTACCAAATTGGAATTTATGAAAGATCGTCATATATATTTTTTAACTCTTATAATAAGTATTAAGAACGTTTTATACACGTTTTAATAATAAAATGTAATTATTTTTATATAATATTGAGGCTTCTTATGTCTAAATCTGAAGAAATATTCGACCACTTCTGCTCAGCGCAGGCTTCTTATGAAAGCTCTAGACAATTGTATAGGCGTGAACATGGACCAGGCCAAGTACGCAGATTCTTCAATACTAGCTTCACTGCATTTGAGCTTCGTCGTTACATGATGAATTTTTATTTTTCTAAAGGTAGCTTTACAATATCAGACCTCTTAAAAGTATCTGAATTTAGCCGTCCAACAGTAAATTCAACAGTATATGAAGCATTAAGTCTTGGTTATCTTGAAGAAGTTTCTAGTATAAATGATCGCCGTCGAAATGACTTTCGTCCAACCAAACCAATGTTGGAATCTTGGAGCAACTATTGTAATGCACTTCTTGTAAACCCTGAGTTTTCTAACTTATTGAATCTTGCTCAAACGCTAATTCTGACTCGTGAGTTCGAAGCAAAGTCATCAAAGAAAAATATGTAATTTTTTTTACTTTTATTTGATTTTTCTCTTTGTACTGTAATTGAAGCAAAAATATTGTTAAATAGAAAGGAAAGCTTCTTTTACAGCTATTACTTCTTAGTAAGAAGCACTTCACAGAGTCATAGCTAGGTGCTTTCTTTTTCCTTAATAATAAGCTTCATTATTGCAGGCATAAGGAAAAAATCAGCCAAGAGAGCAACCAAAATTGCGCTAGCAGTTAACACGCCAAAATCAAACATATTATTCATCTCTGAGAAAGTAAGCACAAGAAATCCAAGTGCAAGCACGATTGATGTAAGTGTAATTGCCCTTCCTGTTCCCATTAGAGTAAGTCTTACGGCTTTATCAACATCGTTAAACTGCAGCTCATATCTTCTAAAATTATGCATAAAATGCACCGTATCATCAACAGCTAGTCCTAGCGCAATTGCCCCAATTAAAAGAGTAAACATGTCCAGTGGCATCTTAAAGATAACCATGATTGTTGATAGAAAAATAATTGGCAATAGGTTTGGAATCATACTTATAAGGCCAATTTTCAAATTGCCAATTAATAACACCATCAGAACTGTAATAAGTGAAAATGCCAGCACATAGCTTGTTGCACTGCTGTATATTGCCTCCTCAAAGGTCACAGTCATAAGAGTTCCAATACCAGTGAAGGAAACTTGAGCAAGATTTCCAAACTTTTGATCAAGGTATATTTGTGCATCATCTATAAAAATATTAGCTTCAAGGGCATCTATAAATGGCGTTTTCAAGGTTAGTCGTGCTTTAGAGTAGTTGGCATCAACTAAGCTAGCAAGATCATTATTACCACTACTCTCAAACAGTAGAAATTCCTGAGCAATAAGGTCTGGGTCGTCTGGAATGACATAGAAAGCCTCTTGATTTTCATTTAAAGCCCTGTTTGTCTCTTTAATAACATCAATGTAACTGAAGACCTTTCCAACAAACATATTGCCAGTACTTACTGTATTTATATTTTCAGATACATCTTCAATAACTCTCAAAAGCTCAGGATTATATAATCCATTTATTTTGCCTGTATCAACAATTACTTCCAGGGTAAGTGATCCCTTGAGGTTTTCGTCAACTGCTTCTGTTGCAATTCTTGCAAAGTTATCTTCAGGAAGCCATTCAAGGGGGAAGTGAGAAAACTTTATCTGGCTTGCAACTATTGCCGCACAGATTATTAATACTGAGCTAATTGCCACTATGGTCTTTGGTCGACCAGTAGCAACACGACTTATGCCCAGTAAAGACCTATCCATTAAGGTGTATCCCTCAACATCTTTCTTTTTCTTTATGTGAGCAAAGTTTGTTGATGAAATAAGTGCTGGAAGAAGAACAAGGGTAAATAGCAAGCCAATCATTACCCCACTACTTGCAAAAATACCAAGATCAGCAACTGGCGCTACGCCAGAAAATGAAAACGACCAAAGCCCAACAGCTGTTGTAAGAGAGGTCATGATGATTGCTAAACCAGAATGTCCCATTGCGTATCTTAATGAGCTTTTTTTATCTTTTGTTTTAGAAAAGTCTTTATAAAAAACCGCTAATAAATGTATCGATGCACTGGTTACAACAGCCAATAAAAATGTTGGCATAATTTGAGTTGCCATGGTAAAGGGTGCAGAAAAAATAGACATCATAGAAACTGTCGTCAGCAAAGTCAAAAACACGCAGGTTAGGGGCAATATTACACCTGATACTCTTCTAAATAGGGCGAATAAAACAACCATAATAACTACCATCATTAGGCTGATAAAAACTACAGAGTCATTCAATAGTGCTTGCTTAAAAATCCCAGCTATAGCGGCAGAACCTGACAAATATATTTCGAATTCATCACTATCAAAACGCTCCATTATTTGTTGTGTTTTTAGAATTATTTCGTCATTTTCAGCATCAGTTAGATACACTCGCTGACCGCCTTCCGAATTATCATCAAACTCTAAGCCATCATCAAACTCTAGGCCATCATCAAACTCTAGGCCATCATCAAAACCAAGACTAATTGGCTCACTGTTTAGAATTACATTTGAATAGGTCTGTGTATCAATAGTGACAGTGGTCATTGTGAAATCTTCACTATACAAAGAGTTTTCATAAAGACTGTTATTAGAGACTGTTTTTTTAAGTTGCGATAACTCTTCATCAGTTTCAGGCAGACTAATGATCAAGGGCTCAACAATGAGCTCTCCCTCAACCCCATATGTATTTCTGGCATTTATTAAAGAATCAACCCCTTTAATATTAGGAAGTTCGTTCTCTAGGGTGCTATGAAAACTATCAAGCTTTTTAAGAAATCCTTTATCAAAAATATTCTTAGTTTTGACTGCTATCATTAGCTTCTCATCCCTGCCAAACTGATCCCTAAACAAGTCATATTCGACTCGCATTGGGTCTGTCTTATGTAAGAAGCCTTCTGTAGTTGTATCTATCTTAAGAAAGGGAAGCTGCGATCCAATCGCAATTACAAAAAGAACGACAACAAGAATTGTTTTATTTGAGTTTTCAAAGAGCCAATCTGAGAAGGACTCAATTTTAGTTTCTGCTTTAATTCGCCAGTTCATTTTAAAATTTTTATTTATAATTTGAAGAGTATATATGGGCTTTAATAATGAAATTAAAGCCAAATTATTATATGGTAATTAATCAGTTTTTTTCACGTAAAAATCCACCAAAAAAATAATGGCTTTCTTGTGTTTATAAACTTAGAAATGGCTAGATTAAATAAAATTACAATGGCTCTATAATATTGTCTTGGTGGTTGTCTTGGTCTTGATTTTTTTTCATAACCCTCCAAGAAACGTAAAGACCACTTCCAATAATAATAACCAGGCCAAGTATTGCTTGAAAGTTTGGAATAAAACCAAATACCAAATAACTTAATAAGATAGCTCCCACAATTTCAAAATAATTAAATGGGCTAAGCTCAGAAGCACTAGCAAATTCAAAAGCTTTAATTATCATAAAATGAGACGCTGCTGCAGAAAACCCCATTGCAGCCCCCAACAAAACTCCACTTAGGTCTGGCGCCTTCCATGATGGAATTACTAGGGGCGTCAATATAAGAAGGCCCACCATTGCAGAGTAAAACAGCGTAAGTACTGGTGGCGCCCGAAATGACAACTTTTTTGTAAGGATTATATAAAGCCCGTAGCAGACGCCTGCAACAATAGCAAATAGTAAACTAGGCTGAAACTCATCACTGTTTGGTTGCAGCACAACTATAACCCCCATAAATCCAATAACAACACCGATTCCTATATATAAGTCAAAGCGCTCGCCCAATATAAATGGTGAAAGAATAGCGACAATAAATGGAGAAATAAAAAGAAGTGTTAGTGCATTAGGAATAGGATTGTCTTTAATTGCAGCAAAAAAGAATAGTGTTGCCATTGTCAACATTACCCCTCTTAAAAACTGGAGACCAGGATTTTCTGGCAGGGTTTTGATGCTAACCTTCTGCCAAAAAATTATTGGAAGCAGCCAAAATGCATGGAAGAAAAATCTTGTCCATGTAACCTGCATAACTGAATAATCTTCGCTCAAAAGTTTGGCAAAAATATCTAAAAAAGGCACAGTACTCATTGCCAGAAGCATAAGACCAATTCCTTTTAGTACAGTTTTATTAGAAAGATTCATTAGGTTAGCTCAAAGAAACTGTGTCGATTGTACAACACCAGCAGAGCAAGATATATTAATTTGGTGCCGTCGGACGGAGTCGAACCGTCACAGCTTGCGCTACAGCCCCCTCAAGGCTGCGTGTCTACCAATTTCACCACGACGGCTTTTTTCTTAACTACTAGGTATTTCGCTTGAATCTGAACCTAGGCCCTCATCATTTGGAAGCTCTTGTGTCATAATGCTTTGCCCAGGATCTGAAGCAGCTCTCTCACTGGTTGCAAAATAAGCAAGACTAATACTTGTTACAAAAAAAGCTATGGCCAAAGCCGCTGTTAGTTTGTATAAAAAAGAGTGCGCACCTCGTGCACCAAAGACAGAGCCCGCTGCGCCAGAACCAAAGGCCGCTCCTGCATCCGCTCCCTTACCATGTTGGATCAAAATCAAGCCAACCAAACCTAGAGCTATTAAAACATGAATTACTAAAATTATTTGAAACGTCATATTAACCTACCTTACAAATTTGTAAAAAATCTTCTGCCTTAAGAGCAGCACCGCCAATCAGTCCACCATCAATGTCAGCACAAGAGATTAACTCACTAGCATTGCTAGCATTCATGCTGCCACCATAAAGTATTGGTGTTTTTTGTGCGACACTTTCGTCATTCTTTGCTAATAAGCTTCGGATAAATAAATGAGCCTCTTGAGCTTGTTCTGGAGTGGCCGTCACACCTGTTCCAATTGCCCATACTGGCTCATATGCAATAATAATTTGGTTGAAAGCCTCTATGCCAACTAACTCAATTACTGCGCTCAACTGTTTTTCGATAACCGCTTCTGTATTACCAGAATCTCTTTGTTCAATGGACTCACCAATGCATAAGAGTGGTGTCAAACCCGCATTAAGTGCTGCCTTAGTTTTTTCAGCAACCATGGCGCTTGTCTCACCATATAGGCTTCGTCTTTCTGAATGGCCAACTATAACATGTCGAGCTCCGAAGTCTTTGATCATATCTGCACTAACCTCGCCAGTATATGCTCCAGATGCATTTGTATTAAGGTTTTGTGCTCCTAACATAACCTTGCTTCCTTGAATCAAAAGCTCAACCTGGGCTAAATATGGAAAAGGCGCACAGACCAAGACTTCACTAGTAATGCCATCCATCCCAGTCAAAAGATCCTTTATTAGATTATCAACTGAGTCTTTGCTTGCATTCATTTTCCAGTTGCCTGCTACAATCGTTTTACGCATCCTTTTTACACTTACCAAAAAGAGGGCAATGATACTCTAAAATAAACATAAAATCAATTTGCAGAGGCCTTTCTAGCGCTTTCTTATGCGAGAATTATTTAAGACTTGGCATTTCACGCATATATATAGCTTTCTCTATTTCCTCAGCAGGTGCTTCAAAATTTTCTGCAGCAAGGTGGCCAGAAAAAATAGCGTCAGCAATAAGTCCAGGCGCCTCTGCATCACCAATTAATTTTATGTGTTTTTTTGAATTTTCACCAAGCGCTTCTTCTTGCTCGATCAATTTATCATACAAACCACAATTAGGAATTCTCTCTGTAACCATAATGATGGTTTTACAAGCAATAGTTGTTTTGCTTCCAGTAAAAACACATTGGGCAATAAGGTTATAGCCTTCTCCACCTACAATACTTTTATTACAAATTACTTCAACACCTTGTGTCAAAAGTGCTCTTTGAACTCTTGCTTGCTCAAGGGTGGAGTCTGTCCACGGCGAAACCATACTGGCAGGAGTAACAAAGTTGACTTTTACCCCTTCTGCACTTAAATGGTCAGCAACAACTCCAGCCAGGTATCCTTGCTCATCATCATAAATAACAATTGGCCCCTTAAGCGCATCAATGTCTTTGATAGCATCATCTGGTGACAAAACATTAATTTTATCAAGCCCATTAATTGGGGCTCTGGTGCTTCTTCCAACACCATCAGTCCGCCAGCTTGAGCCAGTTGCTAAAAATATATTTTCAATTCCGAGCTCGTTTATATGGGCAAGGGAAAGCTCGCTATCTTTATAAAGTTCTATATTATTATTTTGTTGTATTTCATAAAGTCTGTTATCAACAACCCGCTTCCATGCAGACAACCCTTTAAGGCTAGACTCAAAAAGAACTCTCCCACCAAGCTGCTTTTTAGACTCTGCTAGGATTACTTGATAACCGCGTCGAGCTAGCTGCACGCTGCATTCTAGGCCTGCTGGTCCAGAACCAATTACTAAAGCTTGTTGTTCGCTTATCTTTGGTTTTGTTGTTTCTGGATCCCAACCTCTCCTCCATTCTTCTCCCATAGTTGGGTTTTGAGTACATCGAATTGGAACGGAAAAATTATCACTCGATACACAAATATTACAACCTATACACTCCTTTATTTGGTCAATTTGTGCATTTTTAATTTTGTTTGGAAGATAGGGGTCTGCTATTGAGGGTCTTGCAGCGCCAATAAGGTCTAACGTTCCTTTTTTTACAAGAGAGGCCATTAAGTCTGGAGAGGTGAGTCTGCCCACCCCAACAACTGGCTTAGAGGTTAAGCCCTTTACGAACTCAACATAAGGCAATTGATAGCCTTCATTTGGCTCAAACCTTGATGTTTTTGAATCATTTGCCCAATCTGAAACATTAACATCCCATAAATCAGGGTGTTCAGCAAGAAGCTCAACGACAGCCTTTCCTTCTTCCTGGAATTGCATACCATCCTTACCCTTTAACTCATCAACTGCAAAACGAAAAGCAACGCCACAACTGTCTCCAATAGCTTCTACAGTTTCTTCAAGAAGCTCTCTTGTCAATCGGATACGATTCTCCAGGCTACCTCCATATTCATCAGAACGTGTATTCATATTTGGTAGAATAAATTGTTGTGCAACTGACATTCCATGTCCAGCATAAACATAAACAATGTCAAAGCCCGCCTCTTTTGCATTAAGCGCCGCATTTCGATGCCACATTCTAAAGTTAGCAATATCTTTTTTGCTCATTTTTCTTGCTTGTTTTGGATACAGAAAATTAATTGGGTGATCGACTGCAGACATCGTTGGAATTCTTGAGTAAAGATTTATAGCATTATGTCCACTATGCGTTAACTCAATTGCGGCCAAAGCTCCATGTTCATGAACAGCCTCTGTCATTAATCGCAGTGCTGGGATATCTCTTTTGTCCCAAATCCTCTGTTCAACATATGGTGCTAAATCAGAACTAGGATGAATTTCTGCCTCCTCAGTAGAGACAACACCCCATCCTCCTTTTGCCTTAACGCCTCGCATTGCTGCATGAGCTTGGGGTCTCAAGTGGCCCATTCCACAACAATGTGGGACTTGGTAAAAACGGTTCTTTGTAACAACAGGCCCGATTTTTACTGGCTCAAATAAAATATCATAAGGAGATTTTTCCATTACTCAGCTTCCTTTTTTTCCGTAATAATTTAAATGAATTATATAGTTTGGCAACCTCTAAAAGAACCTGAATTCCCTGAGTGGATTTTATATTGTTTTCTCCAAAATGCTTTAAACACCTCTTGGTAATATGCATGTATCATTACTATATTATTTATATTTTTAGTGTTTACTAGTATGTCTGAAACCTGGGCGCGTAGCTTAGAATCCCTTAAGAACTCTCTTCCTCTAGGAGAGTACAGCGTCTGGATAAAGCCCTTAAAGGCTGTTGAAAGGAATGAAACACTTCATCTTTTTGCCCCGAGCGCATCAGCTCTTAAGTATATTAATAATCATAAAAATATTGAGTCTGCAGTTCTTCTTGCCGTTGCAGATTTTGACAAAAAACTTAAAGTTAGTTTTGGTGTTGAAGACAAAACCAAAAAACCTGTCGATTTAAAAAAACAGCAAACAACTCCCTTATTTCCGGAGTATACATTTGACAACCTAGTTCTAGGAAATGCAAACCAAGTGGCAGCTCTAGCCAGCAGGCAAATTGCAGAGAAAATAGGCGCCTCTCCTTACAACCCTTTTATTATTTATGGAGAATCTGGTCTTGGTAAAACTCACCTAATGCAAGCTGCAGGACACCTTGCTTTGAAGAAAAATCCAAAAGCAAAGATACTCTACGTACCTTTAATGGACTTTGTAAGAAATATTACAAGTAGCTTAAGACATAATACAATTGAAAGTGTTAAGTTTTTTTATCAATCAGCAGACTTATTGTTAGTTGATGACATTCATTTAATTGCAGGGAAAGACAAGTCTCAGGAAGAATTTTTTCATATTTTTAATTTTTTGTTTAGCACAAAAAAACAAATTATTTTCACTTGTGACCAGCCACCAAAAAATATAAAAGACCTAGAAAATAGGCTTAAAACTAGATTTTCACAAGGACTTAATTTACAGCTTTCTCCACCCGAATTGGAGATGCGTGCAGCTATACTTTTAAAAAAATCTCAAAACTCAAAAATTTCACTTGATTTAAGTGAAGACATGGCGCTTTTTATTGCAAGCCACGTAGTATCGAATGTTCGTGATCTGGAGGGAGCCCTTTTAAAACTTAAGGCATTTGTTGATTTCTCAAAGATTGACCACTCTTTTATAACAAAAGATGTCATTGAAGGTGCGCTTGGAGATCTTATTAAACCAAAAAAACTTTTTATTGAGATAAATGAGGTACAGAAAACTGTAAGTAAATATTATGGTATTACTGTTTCAGATCTGGTTTCTAACTCCAGAAAACAACACCTAGTTAAAGCAAGACAAATGGCAATGTATTTAAGCCACAGCCTTACGTCCCTTTCATTAGCAAAAATTGGCCAAAACTTTGGAAACAGAGATCACTCCACAGTGCTTTATTCTTGTGAGAAACTTAATAAACTTATGGAAACAAATGAAGAAATAAGAAACGATGTTGAAAACATAAAAATTAAAATAACTAACATATAAACATCGTGTTAAAAGTTGAGGTGTTAGTAACATTAAAAACATCTTATAATTAGAACAATAATAAAACTTATTAAAGAAATTAAAATAGCATACTAACAAGATATAAACATAATAAGTTATTGATATTGTTAAGAAATAGAGAATAGTTAACGGAAATAGGCCATACTAATAATAATAATAATTAATTAAAGAAAGCATATGAATACCGAACTAAGTGTAGAAGAACTTTTAGATCCATTACAAACAGTGATTGGTGTTGTCGAAAAAAAACAAACGTTACCAATTCTATCTCATGTTTTAATTCAACTAAAAGAAAAGAAACTAACGCTTACTACAACAGATATGGAGCTAGAAATAAGCGCTTCAAGCAAGATTAAAAGTGATAGCGAAGTTACCTTTACAATATATGCAAAAGATTTAATTGACATAGTAAGAAAACTGCCAGAAAAAACTTTAATTAAGTTCAAGATTGAAGAAAAGAAAATATACCTAAATGCCAATAAGAATACATTTGAACTAAATACATTTGATCATCTAGACTTTCCTGCACTTCCAAAGACTCAGAATACAAGTGTGATAAACATAAAACAAGAACTGCTCAAAGAGCTAATTGAAAATACAAGTTTTTCTATGGGCAACCAAGATATCAGGGCATACTTAAACGGTTTATTTTTTGAGCTTGATCAAAATTCATTAACAGTTGTTGCAACTGATGGACACCGATTATCTATTGGAGAGGTTAAACAAGACAATAATTTAGAGGAAAGAAAAACTGTAATTCTTCCTAGAAAAGCTGTTTTAGAGTTAACAAAACTTCTTAACAAAAGCTCTCAAAGTAATGCTGAAATACATTTATCCGATAATTACTTTTCACTTATTGACGTAGATACTAAAATAATTAGCCGGTTAATTGATGGTAATTTTCCAAACTACAAACAAGTGATGCCTACCGACTTTAGCAATACTATTGTTATTAATAGGACCGATTTTCTCTCAAGCCTTCAGCAGGCGTCTATATTTGTAGACGAAAGAACAAAGGGCGTTAAACTTGTTTTTAGAGACGACAAATTAAGTATTTTCTCACACTCAGAAAGAGGAAGGGCTGAAACGCAACTTGAGGTTACCAAACAAGAAAAAGAGTTAGAAATAGCCTTTAATATTCACTACCTCATTTCAGTCTTAGAAAAATTAACAACCAGGGAAATTAATATGGTGATACCTGGCGGAGAAAACAAGTCTTGCCTTATTAGTGCTACTGATGATGAAAGTTA
>TARA_B110000459_G_scaffold190929_1_pt1 | contig 17362 bp, 10 predicted proteins | sample TARA_B110000459 | Tara Oceans TARA_B110000459 (sample SAMEA4398296) | marine metagenome | biome: Polar Biome; feature: [SRF] surface water layer (ENVO:00010504); material: water (ENVO:00002006), including particulate matter (ENVO:01000060) such as... | depth 5 m | reverse complement strand
AACCCGCCGGGTGACCGAGACGCGAATCAGCGATCGACCCCAGGAGTTCCCCCGCCACAACCCCCGCTTCGGTCTCAAGCAGCATCGCTTTGGATACACGTCTGAGGTTCTGCCGGCTGGCGAGGCCAACCTGCATGGCGCCACCCTCAAAACCGACTTTGAAACCGGCACCGTCGAGGCATACGAGTACGGACCAGGTCGCGGTGGCGCCGAACCGGTCTTTGTGCCGAAGGCCGATGGCACGGCCGAAGACGCCGGTTGGCTGCTCACCGTCGCATACGACGCCACGACCGACTCGAGCGATCTCTGCGTGCTCGACGCCGAAGACCTCGGGCGCGGCGAAGTTGCCCGAATCGCACTCCCCCAGCGGGTGCCATTCGGCTTCCACGGCAACTGGGTCCCCGACGCCTCGGTGACACCGAACTAATTCGCTGGCGTCAGCCGCGGTACGTCATGCCGCGGTAGCCGTCGGCGAAGCCGCCAGCACGCAGAAGTTCGACGAAGCCCTCTGGGGTATCGGCGCTCATGAGGGTGTTGCCGTTGACCTTGCGAACCTCGAGCGCCTTCATCCGTCCGTCTGTGACGAGCATCTTCAGCGCCCCAATCCAGCTGGTGTCGATCAACGCATTCGGGAACGTCACGAGGTGGTGACCGCGCTTGTCGAACCAGACCAACGGCTCACCGGCGCGCAGCACCGTCACCGACGACACATTCCGGGCAGGCCGGCCTGCCGTGGCGGGCCAGTCGAGTGCCCCACCGAACGGCTGAGCCGGGTCGGTGGTGGCCAGCACGATCGGGTCGGGAACGTTCTCGGGGTGCAAGAGCGGGTCGGGCGTTTCGCGTGCAGCGCGCAACCGATCGACGGCCCCAGGCACTGCGAACTGGGCCGCCCCCAGACCGTCGACGAAGTATCCACGGCGGATCTGGCCCCGCTCTTCGAGCACCTTCAGAACCCCGTAGACGCTGGTGAAGCCCCCGGCAATGCCCTCGGCCAGGACGGCTTCGCGGGTGACGACGCCGTACCGCTCGACCATTTGCAGCGCCTGTGCATGTGACGCTTCGGTCGGGTGGACTGCCGGAAGCAGCAGCGGAGCGACCAGGCTCCACCGACCCTGCCCGGCAGGCGGCCCGATGCGGTTCAACCGACCCGGGCGAGGCCGACCACCGCGGCGCGCTGTCGAGTTCGTCGAGTTTTTTGAGCCGGCCTTGACCTTGGCACCACCCAGCACAGCCCGCAATGGCGCGAGTGAATCATTGGTGACCTCGCCCGCCCAGACGAGGTCCCAGAGCGCAGCAAGGATTTCCGGGTCGAGCGATCCAGGCGCCGCTGCACGCAGTTGGCCCCAAAAACTCGCGCCACGCTCGGCAAGCAACGTTCGGATCGCATCGTGAATCGCACCTTCGGGGCGCTCACGTTCTTCCCAGCCGGGCGACAGCAGCGCCAGCTGATCGGCAAAACAGAGGCGGATACGACCATCTTTTGCGCCAACCGCGCCGGCACCGATCCACACCAACTCGCCTGCCGTGCACAGCTCATCGAGCATCGACGGGCGAAACCCGCGCACACGGGCCGGCAACACGTCGGCCTCGATTGTTGAAGCGACCAGCGCAGCGCCAGTGAGCATGCCGAGCGATTCGACGAGGCTGTCCATCCCGCGCCGTTCGGCCGGGATGTTGTGCCACGCCGGGAGGAACCGGGCAAACGCAGCCTGCTCAACCGGCTCGACCTCTTTACGCAGCGACGCCAGCGACCGACGACGCAGCTGGCGCAAGACATCGACCTCACAAAACTCGCGAGAGACACCCTCGGGCCGGAACTCACCGAGGACCACCCGATCTTCACCCTCAAGCGCCGCCAGCGCACCGGCAATGCGCTCTGGCGGTGCCCCGAATCGACGGGCCACGTCGGTGTTGACGAACGGGCCGTGGGTACGGGCAAACCGGCCCACGAGTTCTTCGAGGGGCCGCGCCACCGGCTCGGTGAACGCCATTGGTAAACCGAGCGGAATCGCGCACCCGAGTGCATCGCGATACCGCGCTGCGTCTTCGCCGGCCGCGTAGCGGACTTCGCCAGCCACCGAAATCTCGATGGCGCGCTTCTCACGGAGCAGCTGTCGCAGCCACTCCACGGCCCGTTCGTTCGGTTGACCGGCACGGGCGTGCTCGATTGGTGCGATCTCGACGCCAGCTTCGCTATCGGCTCTTTCGCTGTCGGCCGCTTGCATTTCGCGTGCTGCCGCCGCTTCGTCGGCTGCGGATCGGCAACGCAGGTCAATTTCGGCTGCCGACAGATCGCCCACCTTGCGCAGCACATCATGCAACTCGTCAGCGCTGCGCGCCCTGCGACCGGGTGTCAGACACTGCAGTTGCAGCTCGACATCGGCAAGCACCTCGGGGTCGAGCAGATCGCGCAGCTCTTCGGCACCGAGCAGATCGCGCAGCAGATCACGGTCGAGGGCAAGTGCCGCAGCGCGCCGTTCGGCAAGCGGGGCGTCGCCTTCATACATGTACGCAGCAATCCAATTGAACAGCAGGCTCGAGGCCATCGGGCTGGCCTTGGCAGTGTCGACGCTGACCACGCGCACCTTGCGACTTCGCAAGTCGCTGAGTACTTCGCGCAGCGCCGGGACGTCGAACACGTCTTGGAGGCATTCGCGCGAGGCCTCCAACAAGATTGGGAACGTCGGATACTTCGACGCGACGGCCAACAGGTCAGCGGCCTTCTGGCGCTGTTGCCAGAGCGGCGTGCGCTTGTCAGGGCGACGACGCGGCAACAGCAGGGCTCGACCGGCGCACTCACGGAAGCGAGCAGCGAAGAGTGCCGTTTGCGGGAGCATCTCGACCACGAGCTCGTGGATGTCTTCCGGGTCGATGAGAATGGCTTCAAGCGGCAACTCGTCGGCCGACTCGGGTAGCCGCAGCACCATGCCGTCGTCACCCCACATTGTTTCGACCGGAATGTCGTACTGCTCCATCAACCGACGCTCGATCGCCATGGCCCACGGCGCGTGGACCGGCGTGCCGAACGGGCTGAGAATGCAGATCCGCCAGTCACCGATTTCGTCACGGAATCGCTCGACGATGATCGTTCGATCGTCCGGGACCGCACCTGTAGCCTCGACCTGCTCACCGATATAGGAGACCAGGTTGCTCGCAGCGAACGCGTCGAGCCGGTAGTGCTCCATCATCCGGCTGTGGGCTGATTTGTCGTCGAGTTCGTGGATCTCTCGAACGAAGCCACCGAGTGCCCGGCCGAGTTCCAGCGGCCGACCAGGCCGATCGCCGTGCCAAAACGGCATCTTGCCAGGCTGCCCCGGAGCCGGAGTCACGGTGACGCGTTCGTAGGTGATGTCTTCGATCCGCCAGGTTGAGGCTCCGAGTACGAAGGTTTCGCCAGGACGCGACTCGTAGACCATTTCCTCATCGAGCTCGCCAACGCGGGTGCCATCGGGAAGGAAAACACCGAACAATCCACGGTCGGGAATCGTGCCACCCGATGTGACGGCCAGCCGCTTGGAACCCTCGCGGGCCCGCAGCGTGTCGTTGACCCGGTCCCACACGATGCGCGGCCGGAGTTCACTGAACTCTTCGCTCGGGTACCGACCCGAAAGTAGGTCGAGCACGTTGCTCAGCAGATCGTCGGAGATCTCGGCAAAGTTCGCGCAGCGCCGCACCAGATCGGCCACCTCGGCAACCGTGCATTCTTCGACTGCTGCGAGGTGCGCAACGATCTGCTGCGCGAGCACATCGAGCGGGTTGCGGAGGTAGCGGCTGGATTCGATCTCACCGTCGATCATTCGACGCGTGACCACTGCCGCTTCAAGCAGGTCGCCACGATGCTTCGGGAAGATCGACCCTCGCGATGGCTCGCCAACCTGGTGGCCTGCGCGACCAATGCGTTGCAGGCCACGGCTGACCGCACCCGGCGATTCGACCTGGATAACCAGGTCCACAGCGCCCATATCAATGCCAAGTTCGAGCGATGACGTGGCCACGATGGCGCGGAGTTCGCCACGTTTCAGTTGGTCTTCGATGACCACTCGTTGCTCGCGTGCCAGCGATCCGTGATGTGCCCTGACGAGCTCTTCGACCATGTGACCGGTCTCGGGATCGACGATGCCCGGTATGCCCTCCTGCACGGCAAGTTCGTTGAGTTTCGCCGCCAGTCGTTCGGCTGCTCGTCGAGCGTTGCAGAAGATGATCGTGGTCCGGTTTGCCAAGATCCGTTTGAGAATCTCCGGGTAGATGCTCGGCCAAATCGACGAACGTGAGTCGCCCATACCGGACCCAGCAGTTCCGGACTGCAGGTCGGCCGGCTGCCTCTGACCAAGCTTCGACATGTCTTCGAGGGGGATGACCACCTCGACTTCGAGATCCTTGCGAATACCAGCATCGACGATCTTGACCGGTCGCCGCACACCTGGTTCGCTGAACCCACCGAGGAACTCGGCAATCTCTTCGAGCGGCCGCTGGGTTGCCGACAGGCCAATCCGTTGCGGAGGCTTCTCAGTGATCAGTTCCAACCGTTCGAGTGTGAGCGCGAGATGAGCGCCGCGCTTGGTCGTGGCCATTGCGTGGATCTCGTCGATGATCACCGTTTCCACGCCGATGAGCGTCTCGCGGGCTGCCGACGTGCACATCAAATACAGCGACTCGGGAGTGGTGATGAGTAGATCAGGCGGCCGCCGAATCAGCTTCTGTCGATCGTTGGAGGGCGTATCACCAGTGCGCATCCCAACTTCCGGGGCGGTGAAGCCCTCGCCCAAGCGTTCGGCAGCGAACTCAATGCCTTTCAATGGGGCACGTAAGTTCTTCTCGATGTCGAACGCCAACGCCCGCAGCGGCGAGATGTACAGCACCCGGGTGCGGTGCGATCGTTCTTCGGGACGCGGCGTAGTGGTCAGCCGATCGATCGACGAGAGGAACGACGCGAGTGTTTTACCGGAGCCAGTCGGAGCACAGATCAGCGTGTGTTCGCCCGCCTGAATGTGCGGCCAGCCCTGAATCTGTGGTGGCGTTGGCGCCGGAAACGAGCTCGCGAACCAGTCTCGGACTGCCGGCGAGAACGCCTGGAGGACCTCGTGATCTGCGATACAGCGAGACTATCTAACGCCTGTCATAGCCATTCCGCCCAGACGGGTGACCTGAGCCTCACGACTCGATGGTGACCGCACCGTCCGAAAGACGAAATGTCCTGGTCAAGCGGACTCGTTCGAGGAGCGACCGATCGTGCGTGACAAGGAGCACCGTGCCCCAAAACGTGTCGAGGGCCTGTTCGAGTTGCTCGATTGCTTCGATGTCGAGGTGGTTGGTTGGTTCGTCCAACACCAGCAGGTTGGCACCAGTGGCCATCAGGAGGGCGAGCGATGCACGCGTCCGTTCCCCCGGCGACAGCGATTCGACCGGGCGGTTGACGTGCTCGGCGCCAAGACCAAACTTCGCGAGCAGCGTGCGCGTGTCGGCAATCGTGTCGGCCGAGGACGTACCGGCAGCGGCGTCCATAAAGGCTCGAACGAGGGTGGCGTCACCAAGCAGATGCGAGCGGGCCTGCTCGATTTCGCCGACCTGCACGCTGCGACCGAGGTGCACTGAACCCGCCGACGGTCCGAGGCGGCCAAGCAGCAGATTGATCAGCGTCGTCTTGCCTGCACCGTTCGCCCCGACGAGGGCAATCCGGTCGCCGTAAGCAATCGACATGTCGATTGGGCCGAGCCGAAAGTCGCCGCGCTCGACAACGGCACCGCGAGCTTCGGCGACCACGTCACCGCTTCGTTCAGCGGTCGGGATCCTGAGCTGCAACTGCCACTGCTCGTGTGGTTCTTCAACCGAGTCGAGCCGAGAGATCGCCTTCTCGGTGCGCGCTGCCTTGCCGGCAAGTTGCTCGGTCTGATTCATCTTGAAGCTTTTGATGAACTTGTCGGTCTCTCCCGACTTATGGACCTTCGACTGCCCCTGCGACGCCCACTCGCGCTCGCGCTGCGCTCGGTTCAACAGGTTCTGTCGCTTGCCATCGAACTCGTCATATGCATCTCGCGCGTGTTGCTTGGCCAGTTCACGCTCAGCAAGAAACGCCTGCCATCCGCCTGCAAACCAGGCTGCCTGGTGTGTGTGATGGTCGATCTCGACGACATCGGTGACGGTCCGTTCGAGAAAGGTGCGGTCGTGGCTGACCACCATGAGCGGCGCAACCAGGCCGAGCACCCATTCTTCAAGCCGAGCAAGGCCGTCGATGTCGAGGTCATTCGTCGGTTCGTCGAGCAGCACGATGTCGAAGCGCGAGAGCAGCAGTGAGGCAAGTGACGACCGGGCCGCTTCGCCTCCCGACAACGTGGCAGTCGGTTGCTCGAGAAGCCGTTCGTCGAGGCCGAGCGACGCCCAGGTTTCACCCACGCGAGCCTCAAAATCTGCTGCTCCCAACGCAAGCCAGCGGTCGAGCGCATCGGCGTAGGCATCGTTAGCGCCGGGTGCTCCGTCGGCGAGGCCCTGGGTCGTGACGTCGAGTGTTGTCTGCGCCTCGGTGACCCCTGTTCGACGGCCGATGAACTCTTGGACCGTCTCGCTGGTTGAACGCTCGGGTTCTTGTGGCAACAGCCCAACGTTGGCGGTACGGGGCATCCGATCAACTCGACCATCATCGATGTCGATCCGCCCGGCAAGCGCTGCCAACAACGTTGACTTCCCCACACCATTGGGGCCAATCAGTCCAACTCGGTGGCCCGGAGAGAGCGTGAGGTCGATCTGGTCGAGGACGATCAGAGGACCGCGGAGGACAGTCAGGGAGCGGGTGACGAGCGAAGCAGCCAAGAGGGCGCCTTTCAAGAGAGCGAACGGACGATGGGTTCAGCTCTGGTCGGCCACGTTGTCGACTCTACACAACGGCCCGACACATGCGCGCTCCACTTCATGACCCGGTCACTGACCTGGTCACTGACCTGGTCACTGAGGCATTTATCGGTCGTTCGGGTTGCGAAGTTGCGGCGCGCAACGTGATTCGACACAATCGGATCGTTCATGTCGACCGTCATCCTCCGCCCGTGGCAGCGCGCCGCGTTCGATCTCTTTCGTGCCACGACGGGGCCCGACTACCTCGCGGTCGCCACGCCGGGCGCAGGAAAGACAACGTTTGCGCTCGCGTGTGCCCGAGCTTCGTTGGCTGATGAGAACCGCCCACTGATCGTCGTCGCACCGACGAGCCACCTGAAAGTGCAGTGGTCACGCGCTGCGCACCGGATGGGCCTCCAGCTCGATCCCAACTGGTCGCCGGGCGACGGTCTCGCGCGCGACATGCACGGCCTCGTCACCACGTACCAGCAACTCGCCATGGGCGCCGCTGCGAAGAAGCTGGCGGGGCTCTCGGCCGGTGCATTCGTGATCCTCGACGAAATCCACCACGCCGGCCACGAAAAAGCGTGGGGCGAGGGCGTCCGCAAGTCATTCAGTCATGCGCACAAGCGGCTTTCGCTCTCGGGCACGCCATTCCGAAGTGACGCTGCACCGATTCCGTTCGTCCGGTACGACAACACCGCCGAAGGCGAACTTGCTCACGCCGACTACACGTATGGCTACGCCGATGCGCTCCGCGACGGCGGCGTTGTCCGGCCCGTCTATTTCCCGCGAGTCGATGGCGAAATGGAGTGGACGTCGCCATCGGGCGACACCGTGTCGGCCAACTTCCAGGATGAGTTGACCAAGGACCAGTCGTCGATGCGCCTCCGCACAGCACTCAGCCTTGAGGGTGAGTGGATGCCGGCCGTGCTCAAGAAGGCAAACGACCAGCTCCGGGTCATCCGTTCTGAGCAGCGCGATGCTGGTGGTTTGGTGATTGCGACCGACCAAGAACATGCCCAGCACATCGCCATTCTGCTGCGTGACCGCTTTGGCGTTCCGGCCGACGTTGTCGTCAGTGACGACCCGGGCGCGTCGAAGAAGATCGCTGAGTTCAGCGAGAACGATCGCCCCTGGCTGGTGTCGGTCCGAATGGTTTCGGAGGGCGTCGACATCCCGCGGTTGCGCGTCGGCGTGTTCGCGACCACGACGTCGACCGAGCTGTTCTTCCGCCAGGCGGTCGGTCGCTTCGTCCGCTGGCAAGCCGGACGGGCCAGCCAAAAGGCATACGTGTACATCCCGGACGATCCGCGCCTTCGCGCCCACGCGTTTACCATTGCCGAGGCCCGCCGCCACGTCCTGCGCCCGCCGGGCAAAGGCGACGACGACGACTTTCAGCCCGACGGCGGCCTGGAAAACCAGGTCCACGAAGACGACATGGAGCAGATGTCGTTGTTCTCCGTGGTTGCGTCCACGGTCACCGACATCACGATGCACACGGTCGGTGAAGACGGCAAACATCTCGATGGGATTGACTTCGAGCTGAACTTCTCCCCTGCCGACCTCGGCATGGTTGCGTACGACGATGAGCCGGACCCGCCCGACCCGTTCTTCGCAGACGACCCGGCTCTCGGGCTCGATCTGCCCGAAATCCCCACGGCCGCCGGCCTGATTCCGCACGCATCGATGAGCGTCGCCGAGATCAAAGACGACCTCCGGACCCGCAACGCGCACGTCGCCAAACGGCTTGTCGACATCACTGGGTGGAACCACGCTCGGGTACAGGGCGAAATGAACAATCTGGCGGGCGTCGCCCGCGTGGCCAGCGCCACCAACGATCAGCTTGCCCGCCGCCTCCGGTACGCCGAGAGTTGGCTGCGCCGAATCCAGCGCTGAGGCAGCCTGACTGACAACAACGCGCTGGTCATCAACCAGCGAGCTCGTCAAGACTGGCCCACGGGACCTCGGTAGACTCAGCATCATGCATAGTCCTGGCGAACATCATCCGGCGTTCGAGGAGTACTGCGAGTGCATCTTTGAGCTGCAGGAAGACGACGTCGACGTCATTCAGGCGCGCATTGCCGAACGATTGCAGGTCAGCCGCCCGGCGGTGAGCGAAATGATGAAGCGACTCGAGGCCGAAGGCCTCATCACCGCGGACAAAGCCATCGTGCTCACACCTGCGGGCAAGCGTCTCGCCGAACAGGTCGTTCGCCGCCATCGTCTCGCCGAACGTTTCCTGACTGACGTCCTCAAGCTGTCCTGGGCCGAAGCGCACCACGAAGCCGGCCGCTGGGAGCACGTCATCAGCGACTCGGTCGAAGTGGCGATGAACGAGCTTCTCGGCGATCCGACCACGTGCCCACACGGCAACCCGATCCCAGGTTCCGCCTACGAAGCCGCACCCGACTCGGGGCCGCTCTCTGACATCGAGGTCGGCCACGGATTCACCGTGCGTCGCATCACCGAGGAACTCGAGTTCAAACCGGGCCTCCTCGAGTTCCTGGAAGCATCGGCGATCCAGCCCGGTAACACGGGCACCGTCACCGCAGCATCGCCCGACGGCACGCTCACGGTCGAGATCGATGGTCGACATGTGGGTGTGGGCTCGTTCGCCAGCGAACGGATTCTGGTCACCGCGTGAATCGACCGATTGCTGCCGCCCTCGGCGGTGCATTGTTGTTGAGCGCGTGTGCCACCACGGTCGACGTGACCGACGTACCCGCTGGTGCCGAACCAGCACTGGAAAGCAGCGAGCCGATCGAAGGTGGCGTCATCGTCGACGCCCCCGAGACAACAATCGCACTCACCAGCTCTGCCAACGACCTGTTGCCCGAATTGGCGACTGAAATGAGTCGACTCAGCGAACTCGTTGTGCAGGGCAAAGGCGACGACGAGGCCTTCGAGACCATCGTGCAGATCTGGGATCGCATTCGTCCCGAGATCGCTGCCGATTGGCCCGAACTCGTCAACGGCATTGGCACAACTGTCGACATGTCACGCATCGCCGTCGAGCGGACGCGGCCAGCAGACGCCGATAAGGCTTTCAAGTTGCTGTCCGACCTCGTCGATCAGTTCACCGGCGAGGATTGACCGTCACACCAGGACTGTCACACCCAGGACTGTCACACCCAGGACTGTCACGCTTTGGTCTGACCAGAGTGTGAAGCGTGTGACGCGCCGAGCCACTCCCTGATTGCGCGTTTGCGTTTCGTTGACGACTGCGCGATGACTCGAAGATCGACGAGGCGCTGCAGCGTCGCCGTAGCGAACGCTTCGGCAATCGCTACTGAATCGAGCGGTTCACCTGCATCACTGCTGCTCACGATCACCTTCGCGACATGATCGAGGTGTCGCCGAGACAACGGCTCGCCGGTTGCCGCTGCCCGGTCGCGTGCGCTGCGGGTCAGTTCGTTAATCGTGCGCGTGCTCGGTGTTCGGGTGCCGAGCCGCCGCCATGCCTCGGCCAATTGTTCATAGATCCTGACCCACTGCTCGGTTCCAATGACCGGAAAGGTTCGGTCGACCCGACGCAGCTCGGCCGCCTCACGCGGCGCTTCAACCTCGGGTGCTACTGCAGCTGACTCAACGGCCGGCACAGTCTCGGGCTCTATTGGCGGGAGCAAGTACACGTGCCTGCCAGTACTGAGTTCCGCAGCAGGCAGCGCCAATCGAAGGAACCGCTTGAAGCTGTGGTGACCAAACCAGTCGTCGCTGACCTCGGCGCCGAACTCTTTCTGCAGTTCCCACGCAAGGCTGGACAATTCCGTCGGGCGGTCGAGCGTGTGCCACCGGTCAGCGAGTAGCTCAGCAGCGTCGGCCTCGATCGCCGACAAGTCGCGCTCATCGACCTGGCTCTCGTCTGGCTGATCGTCGGCGCCATCGACGGCTGCCTCGTCGATCCGGTCGAGTTCGCTCCGCAGGTCTTCGGCAATGTCATCGAGCGTGGCCAAAAGGTCAGCCATCCGCTTCGACAGGATCTCGACGAGCGGCGGCAGCTCGCCTGCCTTGCTGTAGGAGTCTTCGTGAGTCAGTTCTCCCCAGCTGTCTTGGAGCAGCGTCCTGACCTGCAATTCACAGGTCACCGACGTTGATTCGAGCATCAGTCGAAGGTTGACGTGCCAACCGCGGTAGCCGGACTCCTTTGGCGACTCGACGTAGTCCCTTTCGGACGATTCGTCAATTGACAGCGGCCGCTTCGGGCTCGGCTGTTTCGGCAATCCGTCGAGCGCTACCTGCACCATGTCGAGGTCGCGGAGGTTGGTGCACGTGACCCGCAGGCCGACAAGGTCGTCGATCACCGCCGGAATGTCGTCGACCGAGTTGATTTGGTCGCGGTATCTCGGTTGGCGGAGCTTGCGCCAGGTCCGCCGCTTTGACTTGACTCGGCCGCCGATACTGCGGAGACGAGCTACATCTCGATCGGTCAACTGCTCGACGAGTTGATGTTCGAGTGCTTCCATTGCGACCTCGAGCGTCGGCTCGAGCACATCGGAACGGTACGAGTCATACCACGCGCCGAACTCGCCGTATCCGAATCCGGTCATGCTCACGGGGCCGACCCTAGTGCTGAGCGGCGAGGGCGTCGGGGAGGTCGGCGGCATGCACGACGGTGAGGCGCTGTGTGCTGCGGGTCAACGCAACGTACAAAGCCCGGAGGCCGTGCTCAATGCTGTCGACAATGCCCGCCGGTTCGACGACAACCACGCCGTCGAGTTCCAGACCCTTGACGACACTGACCGGCACGAGCGTGACGCCAGCGTCGAGGCCGGTCCGGGTCGCAGTGCCGTGATCGATGCCGGCCGCAGTGAGCGCTTCGGACAATTCGTCAATCATCCCATCGGGCGCAACGACGCCGAGGCTGGCACCCGGTATCGCGTCGGCCAAGGCTTGCACTTCGGTCGCCACGGTCTTGGCCAGCAGCTCGGCAGATGAGGCTCGGACAATGCTCGGCGGCACGTCACCAAGTCGTACCGAATCAGGGGCCCGCAGCGACGGGGTGGCGACCGCCATCACCCGGTTGGCAAGTTCCATGATCTGGCCGGGAATGCGGTAGCCGACCGAGAGTCCAATAACCCGTGCGGGCTTGCGATCGGGCAGGTAGCGCAGAACGTCGTCCCACTCGTTGGGGGCGAGCGGGCCCGTGGCCTGGGCAAGGTCGCCGACGATCGTCATCGCGCCGTTCAGCGACCGGCGAGTCGCCATCTTCAACTGCATTGGCGTGAGGTCTTGCACTTCGTCGATCACGATGTGGCCATAGGTTCGGATTTCATCGAGCACGTCAACTTTGCCGCCCTTGCCGGGCTTCGGACCGAGCACATCGCGAACGTCGTCAAGAATCGCCACGTCGGCCGCAGTCCAGCGGACGTCATCGACCGACGGCGAACGACGCCGGAACAACGAGAGCGCTTCAGCCTCGGTCATCACGCCGCGGCAAGCGAGCTTCAAGAGTCCACGCGAACCGAACAGATCATGCAGCAGTTGTGCTGGCGTCAGTACCGGCCACATCCTGTCGAGCGCCCGACGAGCTTCTTCGGAATCGCGCAGCGCAGCTTTGACGTCACGCGGGCCGATCTCGGGGTCGCGGTACGAATCGGCGAGCGCCGTCCAAAACTCGGTCTCGACGGCACGGCGACCGGCGTTGTGGCGCTTGAATCGACGGCGTGCGTTCTTGACAATCCGCGCTGTTTCGCTGGCCTTGATTCGGACGTAACCGGCCCGGAACGCCATCTCAAGATCATCACGCAACGCTCGTTTCCGATCGGCAACTGCGTTGTCGATGAAGTCGCTCATGCGGTCTTCGCCCTTGAGTTTGACGGCCTCGCGGCTGTCCCCCGGCTCGCCGGCCCGGCGGAACTCGACGTCTGGGATGAGGTCAGCCAGCACAGCTTGCTTGACACCGGCCTCGCCGAGCGACGGCAAGACGCGTTCGATGTAGCGCAGGAACACGCGGTTTGGCCCGATCACCAGAACGCCCTGATCTTCGAGCGGAAATCGGTGTGTGTAGAGGAGGTACGCCGCACGATGCAGCGCAACGACCGTCTTACCGGTGCCGGGGCCACCCTGCACGACGAGTACGCCATGCTGCGGTGAGCGAATAATCTCGTCTTGCTCGCCCTGGATGGTGGCGACAATGTCGCCGAGTGTCCCCGTGCGACCTTTCTCGAGTGCAGCGAGCAGCGTGGAATGGCCTCGAAGACCCGTGTCGCTGGCGCGCACGACACCGCTTCCCTCCGTGTCGGCGAGACCGTCGTCGTGGCCGAGACCGAGGTGGCCCTCACCGAAGAGTTCGTCTTCGATACCCAGCAGAGTCTTGCTCTCGACAATGAAGTGACGACGCCGCGCAAGGCCCATCTGATCACGGCCGGTCGCCCGGTAGAAGGGCTCAGAGACAGGCGCACGCCAGTCGACCACGACCGGTTCACGGTCCTCGTCGGCAATCGCCAGACGGCCGATGTGGAATGCCTCGGTCTGATCCGGTGAATCGCCGTAGCGGTCGATCCGCCCGAAGACGAGCGAAGCGGTACCAAGTTCGAGCTCTTCGAGGCGACGGACGAGTTGTGCGTCAAACGCGTTTCGTTCGAAGCGAGCCTGGAAGGTCCCGCCCATGCTCGCCTCGTTCAGAGTACGGATACGGAACGCTGCCTTACGGCTTGTTTCGAGACAGTCGTAGGCGTGCTCGATGTACGCCTGCTCGTCAGCGATGTCAGGGTGCTGGTACGTCATAATGAGTCGGCAAATGCTACCGAAATATCTGGGCGAAGTCGCCTTCAGCAGCTGTGCCGTCCGCCCCGATATCCTCACCAACACATGACTGAACAGGCACCTTTCTTGGCCGCAGCCAACGGCAAACAGGCCCAGCACACACCGGTGTGGTTCATGCGCCAGGCTGGCCGTTCACTTCCCGAGTACCACGAGGTGCGAGGTGAGGGGTCGATTCTGCATGCGATTAAGCAGCCCGAGCTATCGGCTGAAATCACGTTGCAGCCGGTCAAGCGCTACGGCGTCGACGCTGCCGTGCTCTACAGCGACATCGTGGTCGCGCCGCATGCCGTTGGTTTCGGCATCGACGTCCAACCCGGCCTTGGGCCGGTGGCCGATCAACCTTTCCGCACCCGCGCCGACCTCGATCGGCTCCGCCCACTCGACTATGACGACATCAGCTACGTGATCGACACGGTCGATCTGCTGGTCAAGGAACTCCCCAGCGACGTTCCACTGCTCGCATTTGCCGGTGCGCCGTTCACCGTCGGCAGTTATCTCATCGAAGGTCGGCCGTCGAAGGACTACCGCTACACCAAGGCAATGATGCACACCGACCCGGTGCTCTTTGGCGATCTGATGGATCGGCTCGCCACGAGCGCTATCACCTTCATTGACGCACAACTCGAACATGGCGCTCGCGCCTTCCAGCTGTTCGACTCGTGGGCTGGTTCGCTGAGCAAAGCCGACTACGAGCGCTTCGTGCTCCCGCACTCCAAGCGGGTCTTTGCCGAACTGATCAATCGCCACCCCGATGTCGCCGGCATCCACTTCGGAATCGGTTGCGATCATCTCCTCGAGTCGATGAACACTGTCGGCAACCAGGTGCTTGGTCTCGACTGGCGCACCACGATCACCGATGCACGGGCACGCTTGGGTAACGACCTCGTCGTGCAGGGCAACCTTGACCCCTCACTCGTACTGGCTGGAGTCGATGCTGCGTTGCCCGGTGCCGAAGCAGTGCTCGCCGACAACGCTGGCCACCCTGGCCACATTTTCAATCTCGGCCACGGTGTCCACAAGGACTCCGACCCCGGCGTGCTCCAAGCCGTCGTCGACCTCGTTCACGAACGCACCGCCCGCTAAACAATTGCGTATGGGGTCAGGCCCCTTTCGCAACTCTCGCCGTCAGAGCGCCGGTCAGTCGCGCAAGATGGGGCGGGTGAGGCAGGTCGGGCCGCCTTCGCAGGGGATACAAAGTTCGTCGGCGGTGAACGTCTGCACTTCGCAGCCGGCGTCGCGCATCAGTTGCAACGTGGCGGGGAAGCCATCGACGGCAATCACACGGCGCGGTGCGACGGCGAGCACGTTGAGGTTCAGCCCGAGGCTGGCATCGAACTCGGCGGCAGGTGCTTCGAGCAGTGTGTAGCCCATCTCGATCATCCGCTGATACAAGGCGGTTGGCAGCAACGGTGTGTGCACGAGCGCCAGGTCGCTGTCGAGTGAGCTGACGACCGACATCAGGTGCAGGCATGCGTCGGGGCCGAGGTGATACGGCAGGTCGTAGACCTCCAGCGTGACGCCCGCCGGGCGCAGGAGGGCGGCCATCTGGTCGATGCCGGACTGGTTCGTGCGGAAGCCGCGGCCGACCGCAAGCGTGGTGTTGTCGAGCCAGAAGCTGTCGCCGCCTTCGAACGTGCCGGGCGCCTCGATGCGACCGAGCACCGGTACATCAATCGATGTGTAGAACTGCTCGTGGAGGTCGGCCTCGCCGGCGCGCAGCGCCTTGCCTGGTCGCAAGATGACCGCTCCCCCGGGCACGACGAACGACGGGTCGTACGTAAAAATCGAGTCGGCCAGGTCGTCGTCGATCTCGGGCAGCCACTCGATTTGTGCGCCGCTGTCGGCGACAAGTCGGGCGAACACCTCGTATTGCTCGACGAGCGCATCCGGGTTGAGCGGCTTGGTGTAGTGCCAGCGCTTGTGGTCGGCGCCGAGGATTGCCTTGGGACGTCGCATTCCGACGCGCCGCAGCGTGCTCGATGACGACGCCACGCCGACGTTCGTGGCCTGCTCGTTCATGTCATTCATTGCCTTGTACCCGTTCGATCTCGTCGGCGTTGCTGGTCAGCAACCCCTGTGCGTTGTTGCCGGTGATTGCGGTGCAGAACTCACCGTGCAGGTTGGCAATGGTCATGTCGTGCACGAGTTGCGCATCATGGTCGGTGCCGTCGAGGCCGACCCGGTTGGTCGTCGCGCACCCGTCGTGGACGAGGTATGTGTCGAAGCCAAGGTTGCCCGCCATCCGTGTGGTGGTCTCGACGCAGAAGTTGGTGAAAAAGCCGACGATCACCAATCGGTTGATGCCGCGGCGGCGCAAATCGACTTCAAGCGAGGTGCCGATGAAGCCGCTGTTGACGTCTTTGTCGACAACGATCTCACCTTCACGAATCTCGAACCCCGGCTTCTGATCTCCGGTCGGCAGTGAAAACTTGAGTGGGGATGCTTCCTCGCGCGAGTCGTGGCGAGTCCAAGCAACCTGCCGTCCGGCGGTGCGCCAGGCAGCGAGGAGGTCCAGCATGACCTGTTCGGCCCCAGGGTTGTTGCGGCGGCCGGTTGGCCCGCCCCAGTGGTCGAGCACATCGACGCCGACCTGCACGTCTATCAACAGCAGCGCCGTGTCGGGCCCAAACATAGGAATCACACTGCGCAATCTACGACAGCTCTGATGCCCACGTTCTCAGTTGTCTGAGTTTCAAGATCTGACCTGGAGTTGTGCCGAGCGGAGCGGCCACAAAACTCTTCGGATAACAGACGTTTCCGTTTGTGCCCCACCTGCTTCGCTGACCGGCCGAAGCCGGTCAGCGAAGCAGGGAAACATTATTCAACTCGCTGTTTTGAAACTGCAATTTTTATTTTTGAAGTTTCCGTCGTACACCTGAAAACACTCGAGTGTGCTGTTGTTAGTTACGTCAGTCACAGCACCCCTCAGGAGAGTGGTTGCCACTAAGGCTCTCGAGTTACTTACGAGGGTGATGTCACCGGTGATCTCCGAGTTCTGAATCTTCGTCTCTGACCCAGCGTTGTACACGCCATGGGTGCCGCCTTCGAGATACGAGTTCCGGATCGTCGGAGACGATCCGTCCTGGTTGTACACGCCGGCGCTGTTCACGCCGATGGCGATGGCAGTCACATTGTTCATCAACGGCGACGAATCAGAGTTGACGACGCCGGCGCTGTTCACGCCGATGGCGGTGGCGGTCACATTGTTCATCAACGGCGACGACGAAACGTTAGTCACGCCGGACACGGAGTTGCCGCCGGTAGCGGTGGCGGTCACGTTGCTCATCGAGAACGAGTCGCCCTGGTGAGTGGCCACACCAGTGCTGTACAACGTATTGACAATACCGGTGGTGTTGGCGATGGTGGTGTTGGCGATGGTGAGGTGACGGATCTCAGCATGGATAACGTTGGAGGCTGAAACTGTCGCAGCGGAAACATCGAGACTGGCGCTACCGCATGCGCAGGTGATCGTGGTGACGCCCTGTCCGGAGCCCTCAACATCGACAAAGCTTCTCAACGCGACCGTTTCCGTTTCGGTGTAGGTGCCGGGTGCAATCTTGATCACATACTGCTTCGTCGATGATGCGTCGGTAATCGAGCCCAACGCGGCGGACAACGACGGGTACGTGTTGTCGCCCGAAGTGGCGACCCATACGACTTGGGCAGGATCGACTGCCGGTGCCCCGGCGGCGCCGGTGTCGCCTTGGATGCCGGTTTCACCTTGGATGCCGGTGTCACCTTGAATGCCGGTGTCACCTTGAATGCCGGTGTC
>TARA_B110000459_G_scaffold51205_1_pt1 | contig 17648 bp, 7 predicted proteins | sample TARA_B110000459 | Tara Oceans TARA_B110000459 (sample SAMEA4398296) | marine metagenome | biome: Polar Biome; feature: [SRF] surface water layer (ENVO:00010504); material: water (ENVO:00002006), including particulate matter (ENVO:01000060) such as... | depth 5 m | reverse complement strand
GACAAAATCCTGTTTTTTCCTTCTCGTCGTCGTTCTCTTTTGTTCCTTTCCTTTTCCCTCCCTGGGAAGGAAGTTGTTGTTAAAATCATCATCAGAAGACGACGAAGGAGTTGGAGGTTTCGTTTTTGAGAGTTTCAACAACGGGTGGAGGCGTGCACTGCTCGATACCGATGATGTTGGTGATGCTACCACTACTACTACCACTTTTTCTTCTTCGAGCAACAGCGAAGCACTCGAACCAAAGTATTCTGCCACAAACCCGATGGATTTGTTCGGAGCGGGCGCGACGTTTCCAGCGGTGGCGTATAAATCGTGCGCCCGAGCGTACTCGTTGATAAAACCGTCCGTGAGAGTGAAGTACCTTGACGTCGGATCGGGGAAAGGGATTTGTAGAATCCTGAACGCAACCACAGAGTGTGTAGATACTGAAGAACCGTTAGAGGTGGACTTTGCGTGCTCGGATTCTTTAATCAGTGCGAGTCAATACAGTGAGTTTCCGGACGTGCAGATGTATCCCGTCGTGGCGGGCGCGGTGACGCCGGTGTATAATTTACCCATGATCGATAGCGTGATGGGTAAAAGTTCTTTAGTATTAACGAAAGAAGCTTTGAGTTTAATTTACGCCGGGGTGATAACGAAGTGGAACGACGAAAGAATCAAGAGCGCGAATCCACTCAGCATTCAGAGTCTCCTTCCGGATGAGAAAATATTAGTGTCGGTGAGGAAAGATTCGTCAGGGACGACGGAAGCGTGGACGAAAGCTTTGAGTCAATTTTCCAATACGTTTAAAGATAACATAGGCGCGTCAAAGTTACCTTCATGGGGAGCGCAGATAGCGAGTAGCGTTTTAAACGAGCTAGATACTGGATATGGTCTGGCGAGTTTTGTAAAAGGGAAAGAGTATTCTATCGGGTACGTGGTGTTGTCTGATGCGATAAATTTACAGTTGAGTACGATTGGACTTTTGGAAAGTACCGCGAGCATACACACACAACACAACAATCCGGTACGCCCGGATTCCAATTCAATCACGTTAGCTATTTTGCAAAGAGGGTTACAGTTTGGGAATAACGAGGACGAATCGACGAGACTCACCGCGGATTTGATGGGCGCGGACGACCCAGGAGCGTGGCCGATTGCGACGTATTCGTATCTGATTCTCAGAAAAGGGGTGAATTCGACCGCAAATATGGCTTTAGATCGTCTCAGAGTTGGTGCAACGTGTGATAACATGAGAGAAACGTTGGATTTTTGGTCGTGGTTTTTAACTTCGCCGTTGGCGAAAACTGTCATGGAGACCAATTCTTTAGTCCAAGTTCCCGCGGTGGTGAGAAACTTTGTCTTGGCTCGAATGCAAGGAGATTTATTTTGCGAAGGAGATAGATTAGTGAGTATATATGGTAACGAGACCAATTCGTTAGATAACGTAACGATTGCCAAAGTCTACGGACCTCAGGAGGTCGCAACGGTGTTGGATTCGTTGGCGATTTTACTCTCGGCGAGTAACTCGAGCATGGGTTTAGAAATTGAGTCACTCGGCGCTCAAAACGCCATGTTTGCCGCGCTTGATGATAGCCATGCATCCGTGTTAGCTTTGAATTATGTCGAAGGCGACGTGATCTCGATAACTGAGCCTGCTGCTGCAGTTAATTCAAATATATTTAGCAACGCGGAAGCGCCGATATACCCCTCGCCGTTGCCTTCTGATTTCCCGGAGTACATTTCGTTTCCGTTCGTGAAAATATTACCAGAAATGACCGTGCACCCGAGCGTTCTAACTTTAGGCGAAACGAGTACGTCGATATCGTTTGATGTATATTCTACCGCGGCTATATTATCCGGTCGTGCGACTACTTGGGGCGACGAAAGTATCGTAAGAATAAACTCATGGTTGAGCGGCGTCACAGAACCGATTATTTTAGTTGGATTAGACGATTGGACGGCGTTTGAAACATTTGAAAGTATTAAGAAGACGATTGCCTCTTCCGTTCCTGGCTTTGCATTTTCGAGTAATCCGACAAAAAATGCGGCGACGTTGAATGAAGTTGGCGCTCTCGTTGTTGCGAACGAGTACGCGGCTTCGCTTTTGCTAAAGACGGCGTACGTGACAAGAAACCAAAACTTAATTTTGCAGTATAACATTGACGAAGTTGGATACGTACCCGTTTCAGTCACTTTAAGGAGAAGTTACGATGGTGCGCAGTGCTTACGAAGCTCTGGCGCGTACGATAAAGTATACGCACAGCTGCGCTTCTGGGAATGGGTGTATACTGAAGATAACGTCCCTGGTATGATTTCGAGCGTCACGGCTGAACCGAATTTCGATGCTACGAGTTCTTTGGAAATTTTGACTGCCTTGAGATCCATCACGTGCAATGGTAGCCCTATTTTAGTCTCAACGATACCGGTAAATCGGTCGGATCAGAACATTTTGATTGTCGTCGTGACGACGTCGCTCTTTGTCATTCTCCTCATCTTTCTCTGGTTGTTTCGATTTCGAGAGGATGCGATCTTCGCCAAAGGTTTCTTTGAACGATACAAAAAACGAAACGCACCACCGTCTGAAGCGTGCACAATAGTCGTCACAGATATACAGTCATCTACGAAACTGTGGGAAATCGCTCCAGTGACAATGAACAAAGCGCTCGCGGCGCATGATTTGCTTGTCAGACAAGAGATGCAAAAGTTTTACGGATACGAGGTTTTTTCCGAAGGTGATTCGTTCACGATGGCGTTTCATACACCCGGCGATGCCTTAAAAGCATGTGCAAATATTCAGAGTCGATTACAGGCGAGTGTTTGGGACCGATCGTTATTCCTTGCGTGTAGACACATCTATCGAGCAGACGACGCCGAATCGCAGACTACCATTCCGAGACCAAGAAGAGTTCCCGCATTTCTCCGAGCGCTTCTCGAAGCACGCGGGGTTTCGATGAAAAGTGGCAGTGATAAAGAGGGTATAATCAAAAGTAAAAGCGATGAAGAATTGACGAACGGCGATAGAGCCAATAGCAACGAGAGTAGCAAAGCCGGAGGAACAGAACATCACTCCGGGCGCACGGAAGAGGAGGAAGAAATTATCAACGGTTTACGCGTTCGAATGGGTATCCATACCGGAGCCACGAATAGATACGTTCATCCAACGACTAGAAGGCAAGTCTATGAAGGGAAAGCGGTTGAATTAGCGCGGTTGATGTGTCGCGCGGCAAATGGAGGTCAGATTTTAATGTCCGGCGACGTTTTAGCTTCGCTTGGTCCCGACAGTTTGCAAATTTCCCAAATGCTCCAACTCATGCACATGGGAAAACATCAATTAGATATGGGGTATTGGAACAGACACGGAAGCTTAACCGATACTCGCTTGTCAGGAGGAGGAGGAGGAGCGGCTAGTGGGATGGATGGCGGCGATGACATTCAGAACTTGAGAGAGAGTTTATTCCCAAACGTCGACAATCTCAAGAACCCAATTTTCTTGGATTCAGAATCCGACACCACCGATGGTTCGAGCGAATACGAACAGTACAAAGCAGCCACGAGTGCAAAATTACAAGCGCTTCGACGAATGATCACATCTTATGACCACAAGATCATCTCTCAAGAAATTATTCAAGCCATCCCGAAGAAACTCGTGGAACGGATCACGTTGTTCGCGCCGATCAAGACCGTACGCCAGCTCGAACCTTCCATTTTTGAAGCTCCCGTTTTTGAATCGGAAAACCTAACCATCGTATTCACGAGAATCGACGGATGGGAAGAGCTTGGAAGAGGAGACGTGAAAATGCGAGATAAGGCGACGGCGCAGCACGATGCTGTGATACGGTCTACGCTTCTCTCCTTTCGTGGGTACGAGTGCCGAGGCGAAAACGGCAAATTTTTCATCGCGTTTCATCATCCTTTCGACGCTTTTCGATGGTGTTTGGTTGTTCAAACGATTTTACTTCGCGTGCCCTGGGAAGACAAGTTGCTTCAACAGCCGCAAGCGTGTAACATGACCGCCGGTCACAGAGTGACATTCAAAGGTTTACGCGTTACTATGGGCATCGTTTCTGGCGAGGCGACGTTTATGAAACCGTGTCAACGAACCGGACGAGCGGAATATTTTGGACAAGTTTTAAATTTGAGCGCTCGAGTCGCGGGTCTCGCACACGGTGGTCAAACCTTGTGCGATAAGAACACGTGGAAAAAAGCAGCCGAAGTGGGCTTCCCGCACGAGCATTCCAGATACATTGGTCTTTACAGTTTGCGAGGCGTCATGGATCCAGTTGGTTTGGTACAGGTCTCCGACGCTAGTTTGAACATGCGTTCGTTTGCATCAGTTAAAGGTGCTCAAAAAGTAATCGACCCGACAGATAAGTTCAGACTGAGCATTAAGGATTTAGAAACAGAACGCATAGATCGTCCTTTGAGTTATATAGGCGACTTGGATCAAACATTGTCGCACAGGCGCTCGTCAGCTCCTACGCCGCCACCACCGCTGAATTATTCTCTGGATGGATTTGCTGGAAAGTCGCGAAATAGTACAAATCCTTCGCCGAAAATCTCAAGCAATAGTGGCACTAACGTAAGGAACTCACGCGTCAGCGACACATCATCTACGGGCGGCGGAGAATCTACCGCTGGGAGCTCCGATGTAGTTGTACCCAAGAAGAACATTTTACTCGTTTCTTCGAGTGATGTTGCCCTCTTTCGAATGGCTGCGCTAGTAGAAACCGTCGTCGCCGGCGACGAACACTTCTTTATCTCGCGCTCGAAGAATTCGACGGAAGTTTTGAAAAAGTTCTCATTAAATATGGACAGTAGTGACGACATGTTAGGAACGAATGTAATTGACTCTGACGATAGTCACTTGAGAGATACAATTCCTATCATAGTCATCATCGTTGGAACGATTGAATCAGGAACGTCCTTGCGCGACTTGGTACAAAAGATTCGAAGACTTGTACCGTTTACGTTACAACCTAAAATTGCGGTGTTGCTGACGGATGAATCAAGTATCATCGACGGTGTTGCAAGTTCTCCGGTTGAATACGGTGCCGATATAGAGCTCCCACCTTTGTTATTCGTCGACGAAGACGAAGAAATGACACCACTGGTTGACGAGTTAAAATTGATATTCACCGAAGCCATGGTTGAAGTGCACGGATCATTACGAAGCTCGTCGCGAAATTCGCTTTTACGTCATCATCAACAGCATCATCAACAGCAACAACAGAAGATATCCGACGCGTCGAACGTTGACGAAAGAATGTCGTCTATGAGGTACTCTGGTGGAAGCGGCGTCGCTCCTCTGACACAAGTTGCGACGAAAACGAAAAAATTCTCGAAAAACAACACCAACACGAACAATAGTAACGTTATACCATCAGCCTCTGCGAGTACTCCTGCTATCATCAACCCGCTATCGAACCTTTTACGAGAGGCTGAGAACAGATCGAAAAATTTATCGAATTTTGCCTCGGCAAATTTAATGGTGGCTGGTTTAGAAGCTACTGGATTACCGATATTCGCGGTCGATACCGATGCGAGAATCATTCTGTGCACGAAAAAAGGCTTCGCGAGAGGCATCGTTGGGACGATGGTCTTCCCTCTCAGCTCGTTTGCTAAGCGCCTTAGAGATTCGGCGCGCATTGCTGAGAGAACCAATCCACCGCTGCCGTGGACAGAAAAGTTGACAAAGAATTGGATACCGTTGGACGAAGACGACAGCTATGACAAAACCGCTTCGATGCCACAACCAACCAGTCCAGAAAAGAAGTCGGTATTGAAAAGACTCGCATCTTCTTCTTCTTCTGCGGTTGAACAGCAACGACGACAACAACAACAAGATATAATCACCGTGCGCTGTACTCCAATACGTTTATCGGATGACTTCGGTGCCGTCATCGTCCTCATCAAAGACTAGACTTGCATTTCCAACACCGGAAACAAGAAACCTATGAACAGAAATATATAGTATTTTTTATGTTTGTTGTATTACTAGCGAATAAATAGCTCTTCTTATTATGTTAACACTACATCGCGTCGTCGCGCTTTTCTTTTTCTGTTGTATCCTCGTCTCGCGTCTCCTCGCGTCTCTCGCGTCTCTTTCTCTCTCTAAATTTATGCAAAAATAATCTTGCTCAAGAACCACATCCCGATGAAGAACCCGAACAAGTAGCAGAAGTACCTCCCATTCTTCGTCTCTAAAACCTTTGAAAAATGCTGGACCGTTTGCGTCAGCACCCCTTGGAAACCGCTCATGTCGTCTCTCATGCCGTCTAAAATCCGGTGGTGCGAATCCGCTTCTTTGTGAATGTCCATGGTGATGTTTTTCAACATCGACACTCGGTCTCCCATCGTCTCTAAGCTTCTATCGTTTTCTCTCTCTAAAGATTCCGGGTCTCTTCCCCGAGAGACGCTCATTATTGCTCTTCCTCGCGAGTGGCTTTTTGGAGACGGAATCTTTCTTGCTTGCTTGCTTGCTTGATGTGTGTGTGTGTGTGTGTGTAATGTATTTGTATCTGCGCTCAATTAGGGGTGTTTTATGTTTATGTTGCTTTTTTGCTCGTTTTTTTTGGTTTTGGTTGTTTGTTTTTCAAATAAGACAAATCGATTTGTCCAAAAATGTCAACAGAGCCGCCAACTTCACAACAACAACAACAACAACAACGAGAACATAGTAATACGAATAACAATAGATAATAATAATAACAAAAAAGATGTTTCAAATAGCGCGATTGAAAGACTCCGCGGTGACGATTAAACCGCAACACTTGGACAAAGAACCGCTCACGGCCATCGTCGCGGAGTTGGAAGAGTTGTACGTGGACAAAGTCATCACGGATTTAGGCCTCGTTGTGACTTTATACGAAGTGAATTCTATTAAAGGAGGGATAATATACGCCGGCGATGGGGCGGCGCATTACGAGGTGGAGTTTCGGATGGTGGTGTTTAGCCCGTTCGTGAATGAGATTTTAGTCGGAAAAGTGTATTCGTTGACGGATGAGAACGGTATTCGCGTGTCGTTGGGATTTTTCGACGATTTGATAGTTTTACCGAACAAGAGTGGGATGGATTTAGAGAAAACAAAGTGGGACGATAAAGAGAAGATTTGGTACATCGAAGAAGAGAGTGTAGAGTTTCTCGCAGAGTCAAATAACGAGGGAAATAGAGAAGAAATAGGGGCGATGGTGAAGAAATTTATAGAACCCGGGCAACAGATTCGAGTGCGCGTGACGCAAGTGACGTATCCGGAAGAACCAAAGACGAAGCAAGAACTACAGAAGAGAAAGTTAGAGGATGGAGGGCAAAGGGAAGGGAAGTTCGCGCCGATGATCGTTAGGTGTTCGATTGGAGAGTTAGATGCGCTCGGACCGGTGGATGAGAACGAGGGCGAGGACGACGAGGATGAATTAGAGGAAGACGATGATGAGTAGAGAGCGAGAATAGTAAAATACCCGTAGCGCGCATTGTTTAATATTATACAAATTGATTCTAACGACCGGAAAACTCGACGAGCGATTGGTAGGAGGAGTTTTCGTCCGCGGTATCGCCAATTTTCTTCGCGTGAGTCGTTGGCACTTTCGATGATGCCAACACGCCAGGAACGATATTTTCTTCAGTTATCGTTTTTAAAGCGTCTTTCTTCCCCGTTGTTTGCTTGGGAATCTCCAAACCAAGTTTTGCATAAATCACGTGAATGGCCTCTTTCATCTCCGCGTTCATCGTCGCTTCCCAGAATCTCGCCGTTAACATTCCCATGACTTCTTCCGTGTTTGCATCCACGTCATCTTCCGAGCTAAGCGCCATGTGCAAAACCTCCGACGCAATCTGACGAACGCGCGGGAACTTGTTACGCATCATCGCGAGTAAACCCAGGCGCGCGCTCTCTTTCGCCTCAACGCTATCCGTACAAGAGGCCACGTGCGAAAGAGCGTTGGCGGCCAATATATACTTGGACACGTCTCGCGTTCCAGCGCACTCGAAGCGTATTCTGTCCGACAATGCAGTCTTGTAGTCTTTTGATGCTCCATCCGGAGTCTTTATGGTCAAACTGAAGGAATCAAAAGCACCGCCGGTAAAGAGCACGTCGACGCATCGAATCGCCGGGACAGTCACTCGATCGATTTTTGAATACGCGTCAAAGGTCTCGATCAAGTGTGTGGCAACTTTCTCTTTCAAATCAACTCTTTCATCTTCCTTCGAGAGCACCGAAAGTAAAGCAGTGCTAGCAGCTTTAGCTAAACTCTCCGTCACCGCTCCTGTAGACGCGACCCAACCACTCAACGCGTAATCGGCGTATGGCGCTACTAGAACCGCCTTCGTGAGACAATGCGAAAAGACGCGCTGTAATCCAGCTTCGGATGAAACATCCTTCGCGTCTACCGGAACACACGCTTGAATTGATTCGAAATCTTTTGCGTTTGAAACGAACACGTGACTATCGTCATCATCACCACCACCACCACCACCACCAGTACCTCGCAATAGTGCGAACAAGCTCTCAAACGCAACGGTTCGAGTTCTGTCAATTTTCTCCCCGCACTGCTTCAACAAGACGCCTAAGATAGTCGTGCACTTTGTCTCGTACTCATCCACGACAACGCCATCGCTATCATCAGAACATTTGGATATTGTTTGAAAACATCTCAGAACTTCAGAAAATGCACGCATAGACGCTTCGCGAACCCAACTTCCAACATCGCCTCGCTTATCGACGGAATAATCTTCCACGCCTTTCAAAAACGCCTCTAAACACATATCCGCCGCATCTTTCAAATCTGAAATACTTATAACATCATCCTTTTCTCCACAAGCTGAAGAAGCAGAATATTTCGCGTTGATCTTGCACAAAATATTCTGCGAAGCAATCACGGCGTCGACTCGAGTTTCAGCGTCCCTCATTTCCGGGTTATCTTCCGGAACCGTCGCCTCGAGTAAGCTGGTAAGAATAGCTCTCCAATTGGAGGAGTTGATGAACACGTCCGGAACGATACCCAAAGCATACGCACTCCCACGTCTAGAAAAGGAGCTCGATTCGTCCATAGTTTGTTGCACGATACGTAATCGGTCGGTAACTAAGTATTGTTCAGCCAATGTAGCTTCAACGATGCTTTCGTTTCCGTCGACGCGAAGCGCGCTCGACGAGGCGATGGAGACCAAAGCTTTTGCCGCCGCCTCGCGAATCTCCTTCTTCGGATGGCGCAACGATTCTGACGTTGCGCTCTCGCAAAGTTGCACGATGAGCTGTTTACCTGGCTTGAAAAATTCCGATGGCGAAGTTGATGAAGATGGTAAAGTTGCCACGCGACCTAAACTTTCGATAACGTTGCACACTGCTCCACGCATAATCTCACCGCCTTTGCCTCGATACAAACGTTTCGCCTCTATTTCAGATACGAGATTCCACGCATTTCTCAGTGTATCAATGTTATTCGCATTTTCGTTTCGCAAATACTCGATGACACTTTTCGAAAGTAAAAGCTGCGCAACCCCTAGCGTCGCTCCGTGTCGCTTCGGTAAATCCATGTCGACGCTCATCCTCAAAAGTTTCGGAAGCGCGACCGTACTCGTCCACTCCACGTCCGTTTCACCCAACGCACCGAGCGTTTCGACAGCTAAGCATCTCGTGGACTCCTCCCAGTGCTCAATTTTCACATCCAATATGTGTGCCAGCATGGCTGGACGAAAAGCCGGAAACGATTGAGAGATGAAGAAACCAACGTCCAAATATGCGCGTCTCGCGGACCCAATCGTGAAGTAATCACACTTTTGCACGATATCAATGCCTGTCACGTCCTCTTCTCCTTGTTTTGCCACAATGCCACCACCACCACCAAGACGACCAACGCACTCTTGGAACGCCGCAGAAGCCGCGCGACGCACGTTGACTTCGCGGTCAAAACACGACGTAACAAGTAACGGCGTCGCTAGAGATCCTAGGAATACTTCTTGAAAGTCTGACTTTGAGTACGCGCGCGCAAACGACCAGCACACGTACGCTGCCGCATCCCTCACGTGCGCACCGACGCTGTGTGAACCTCTTCGAACGTCGTACAACAACGCCGCCGCAGTTTTCTCAGCGGCAAACGGTAATCTTGTCACTAACAAGACGCCTCTTCGGGATAGCTCTGCTAAAGCCAAGCACGCACCGTGCCAAGTGGATTCAGACTCGGTCGCTTTGAAGCACGAGGATAATAAATTTTCAACGACATCATCCGCAAATTGCTTCGGGAGACGTTGGCAAATGCGCCCGATACCTTTTGCCGCCGACCAGCGAACGATAGTGTCCGTGTCTTTAAGCGCCTCGAGAAGAAGGTCGATAGCTTTTTCCAACTGGTCGAGACTCGCTTCGTCGGTTTCATCGTCTGCTGCGAACCCATTGTCATCGGTGTTATCGTCGACAATGTCGACGCTCTCTTCTTCTTTCGTGTTCGCGTTTTCGTTGTTGAGAAGGTTCTCAGCTAAATTTCTACTTCCTCGCGCATACCTCCAAGAGACAACTTTCGGCGCTAAAAGAGTCAGCGCCACGCGCGCGCTCAGTTTGCACGCCAATTGTCGAGTCAATGCGTTCGAGGTTGTCGTGCACGAACCAAAAGAAGAAGAAGCTAACGGCGTTTTGGCATCGAACACAGCCTGGGAGGCTTTCAACGCGCTCTCGCGGAACGGTTTCAAAACGTCTCGACGACCAATCTTAAATATCGCCGCCATCGAGCGCGTCGCTCCGACCGCGACGAAAGAGTCCTCCGATGCGGCAACTGCCTCGGCTATTTTATCTTTTGTCGATTCTTCCTCTCCCGCTTTCTTTCTACCAAAAACTCTCATAAGTTCGCTCGACGACCAATCGAGGTATTCGCCTAGATTCAATTCCGCATCCGGCCGGGTCAATAATCGCGCCACGCAAATCGCCGCGCGGTCTCTGGCCACCTCGGCAAACGACACGCACTGTCTGCACATTCCTAACAAATCTTCTATCAACCCTGCTTTATTCTCATCACCACTACTACTATTACTACTACTACCACCACCAACACCACCTTCGGCACTGTTGTCAAAAGTCGTCGTCGTCGTTTTCACAAATGTCTTCATATCAAACGGCATCAAAACCAAAACCGAAATCCACGATAACAACGTCGCTCTCGTTTCCCAACTCGTCTCAAACAGACTCTCGCTCGCGACTTCTTCCGTCAACGTTTCTCTCGTCCCTGGTTGGTATCTATCCCAAAATCCCGCGACTTCGTATTTCGCCGCGCTCCCGTCCCGCTTCGGCATGAACCTTCGCAGCGTCTTGATAGCCGGTTCCAAATCTCTCGCGCTATGCGGGAAAAATCGAGCGATTGTTTTCGCACCGCGCACCGTAGCAAACGCGTGTAAAACTTTTGACGTTTGGTGCATGGCTAACGCAGAGATGGCTTTCGATGATGTGTTTTTTGTTTCATCATCATCAAAAACATGATTACTCATTTTCACCGCGTGAAACCTTAAAACTTCCTCCGTCAAAGGTACGATCCACTTCTCCAAGTGCCTGTCCAACATCTCGCACTTCTCCTGGTACTTGTTCACTCTCTTAATGATCGCTTGGAAGGCGTCTTCTTCTTCTTCTTCTTCTAAATCTTCTTCTTTGGATGATGATGATTTTTGAATTTCTCTCAAAAACACTCCGTTGACTTTTACAATCTTCTCCACGAAAACATCGATCTCTTTTGCCTCTCTCGAGAGCATCGTCGTCTCCGTCTCCTCTTTCTCGTCTTTCTGATCCTCCTTTTCCTCCTCCTCCACTTCTCTCGTCGTCGTCATCTTTTCCTCCGCACCACCACCATCATCGGTATTCGATTTCATCATCTCGTTTTCTTCGTTAAAAGTGTGTTGTTGTTGTGCGTGTTTTTGTTTGGAAGAAAGTCAAACAACCAAAAAAAGTGAAAAAAGTGAGAAAAAGTGCAAGTCGTGAGAAAAAATCTTACAAAAATCAAACAACACGAAAACAACACAACTCTCTCTCTCTCTCTCTGAACTCTTTTTTTATTACCCGCAAACAAAGCAGCAGCAGAAAAAAGCAGCAGCATTACTACCACCAAAACCACTGCTTTGTTGAGAGATGACTCCCCAAAACTCGACTTTGACGATGGTTTCCATGCGAGAAGCGATCGAGAGAGTGGTGAGAACGAGCGAAGAGATTTTTTCTGATATCAGGAGATTGGAATTGGATGATGATGATGAAAATGATGATGATGATGAGAATGATGATGATGCTTTAACAACGACGACGACCAAACGAAAACGACGAACGCATTTTAAAGTGCCGATTGAGAAAAGCGTCGGAAGAGTGAGCGAGAGAGACGTTCGCGCGAAAAGAGCGCACCCGGTGAAAGACGTGTCCATAATGGATGGATTTTGTTTCAACATTACGAACGAGAACAACAACACAGAAAAGAAGTTCCGGGTGAATAAAATGTTAACGAATCGAGCGCAATATGCAGAGAACGCATACAATGAAGACGCGGTGTTATTGCACGAGGAGTGCGCGTACGTCACCACGGGCGCGGTGTTGCCAAAAGGGGCGAACTGTGTCGTTCCGGAGGAAAATGTAACGAAAGTGACGATGAACGACGACGATTCGTTCGTCACGAACGTGCAAGAGAAAGATTATAAAGTACACAAATGGATACGAAAAGCGCAATCAGACGTAGGAATAGGAGATCTTTTACTAAAAAAAGGTGAAAGAATAGAATGGTACGACGTGGGTATCTTAGCCGCGGGTGGTATACGCGAGATTGAGGTTTCGAGGATGCCGAGCGTAGCGTTGGCGTGTACCGGAGACGAAATCGTTGAAGTTTCGAAAGACACTATTCCAGATTCGAACGCTTCCGCATCGTACGACGTGAATGGACCCGCGCTGAGGAGTGCGTTGCGATCGAGTGGGGCGGAAATTGTGAACATATTCGACGACGACGATGGTGGTAGTGGCGGTGGTGATGATGATGATGTAAAGACTAGGATAATACGAGACGAGGAAGGTGCGGTCGTGGATACGATTCGCCGCGCGTTGGCGTCAGATTGCGACGTTTTGATTACTACCGGTGGCGCGTCTAAAGGTGATCGAGACTATATTTACGACGCAATGATGCGTAAGATGTGCGAAGGCGATGCAAGCGCAGTCGCGTGCCATTTTCAAAGCTTATCCATGAAACCTGGGAAGCCTACGAAATTTTTTACACTTTCGAGACGAAAGATATTAGGAGTAAACAAACCTGATTTATTGTGCTTGTCGTTGCCGGGAAATCCAGTTTCGTGTTGCGTGACGTTTGAGCTATTAGTGAAACCTATGTTGCGCGTGCTTCAAGGACAAAACGTCGTTTACCCGCCAAGAAGTGTTGCAATATTAGGGGATGATATTCAACTCGATGACGAGCGAGAAGAATTCCATCGCGTTTCTTTGAGCTGGAAAGCGAAGAAGAGTTCTGATGGCGAACACCCTTTGCTCCCAATAGCTTACTCTACTGGTAAACAAATAAGCTCGAGGATTTTGAGCATGCGGGAAGCGGATGCGTTGATTGAGCTTCCAGTGGGAAATGCAACGCATACGAAATTGCCGAAAGGAACGATCGTTTCAATCGTACCTATCGCAGATTTGAGACAACGAGGAGCCGCATCTGTTCGAAGTAGTATTCTGCATTTACAGAACGATGCAAAAATCAAAGCGGAAAGGACGACGCAATCCTTCTCGAAGATGGCGGTTCGACGACCAATCGAAGTTATAAACGACGAGACAACTGGACTTGACGACTTGTCTTTTTGGAGAAAAGTTGTCGCGAGAAAGGCTTCTGGAGTGGTCGCAGTTGTGGGACCAAGAGCACGCGAAGCGATGCCAGATGAGTACAAGCAACTTCTTCTGCACGATGATGTCCCCGGCGTTGAAGAAATCGTTTTCGAATTGACGAACTTTACGGATGTTTCGGCGTTTCGCGTCTTTTCGGACGAGGGGCGTTTGACATTAGTCGTTGTTGTGGACGACGCAATCGAAGACAGTCTTAAAGATATCGAAATGATCAAATATGCTATAGCTGAATCCATCAGAGGTGACGAAACGTTCTCTTCGATGGGCGTTGCTAACGAGAATGTCAGCGAAACTCTCGTTCGGAGAACATACGCGAGAATAGGCCTCCTCGGGAACCCCTCGGATCAATATTTCGGTGAAGTTGTCGCGGTGTCGATTAAGAATTTCTATGCCGAAACTGTTTTGAAACCTTTACCAACATCTTCTGAAATCAAAATCGTTCCAGGTCCGTACGACGCGAACGATTTTGAATCGATATCGGCGTTAAAACAGTTCACCTCCGAGCACGGCTACGACGGAGGCGCGAAATTGATAAAAGCGTTGTTAGCAAACTTTGCTAAATTTTGCGAAGAGAAGCAAATTGCACTCAAAAACCCATCCGTTGGTTTCAGTTTATCGTATTCTTCGAATATTCCGAAACAGACCGGGATGAGTGGCTCGTCAGCAATCATCATCAGCTGCATGAACTGTTTATTAGACCGATACGACGTTCGTGACAAAATTTCCAAAGAAGAACGAGCGTTTCTAGCATTGCAAGTTGAAAATGACATTGGCATCGCGGCTGGATTGATGGACAGAGTCATCCAAGTGTACGGTGGGTGCGTGCACATGAACTTCCGAAACGCAGAAAAAGTGAAGGAAACGGGAATTGGCGAATACGAGTACGTCGACGCGGAGAAAATTCCGAAACTGTTTGTCGTTTGGAGTCAAAATCCATCCAATTCGGGAAAGATCCACCAACCGGTTCGCCAAAGATGGCTCAGTGGCGACGCTGAAATCATTCAAGGCATGCAAAATGCCGCCGATTGTGCTCGAGAAGGGTTACAGATTATTCAAATGAGCTCTGGGAAAGAGTCGTGCGCGATTCGTTTAGCACCCATACTTTCGGCCAATTTTGCTGCGAGACGAAAGATGTTTACCGACGCCGGTTTGGGAGACGAAAACATTCGAATGATTGAGCTGTGTCAAAGTGTCGGCGCGGGAGCAAAGTTCACGGGAAGTGGTGGGGCTGTTGTCGCGTGCTGTCCAGACGGCGCGGAACAAGAAGCGCGGTTGAAAGCGGTGGTAGCCGAGGCTGGATTCAGCGTCGCGGAAGTCGAATTCGCCCCGCGTGAGTTGTGATGAATAACTTTTGACATGCGTTTGTGTATTATAAGCTGTATCTAAACATTAGGTTATATCCTTTCTAACTACTAATAGTATTTCAAATCTTTGGGTATTTAAAGTCGTTATCGAATGGATTTGTCGGAGACCTTTGTAACGTCGACGGTCTCTGCGGCGGCGTTCCCATTTCACTGTTCACAACTCTTTTTTGACCCGAAGAGCTCGTCGGAGGAGACGAAGAAGCGCTTTTCGTCGTAACACCTTTCTTCGGCGTTAACCCTGCATTAATGGCCAGCGATGCAAAGGGGTCGTGCAAAGTCGCCTCTTGGCGTTCCTTTTCGCGTTTCGCTTCGAATCCTAGAGGAGTTGCACTCCCGTTCAATGCTTTTGAGCTGGGCGGAGAGGAGGACGCGGGCGTAAGAAACTGCGAGGAGATTACACTATTCGATGGCGACCCTTGCGCAGCGTGTTGTTGCTGATTTTGTTGTTGTTGTTGTTGTTGTTGTTTAAGCATGTACTGCTCGCGTAATGACATCGGCCGACTCGATTGTTGTGGCGGAGAGTGCGGCGAAAAACTGTTACCGAAAATCTCGTCGAACGCTTCATCACTGGTCGCGGCTGATCGAACAGACGGAACACTCGACGGTGCGTTCGTAAGGAACGGGTTGGGTGAAGAAATCGTGGTTTCGTTAAAACCTCCTCCATCGGATGATAACCCGAGTAAGTCGTGTTGCACTTGTTGTTGTTGTTGCTGCTGCTGATGCGTCGTCGTTGTTGCCGGCGACGAGGATGTTTGCGGCGCGCGATCGTTCCCGATTCTCTCGTATTTTTGAATCGCGACGTTCAACTTTCCGCTCAATTCTATCAGTTTCGACGTCAGCGCTTCATCCATGTCGCCGTCTTCTTCCGTCAATAAAGCGACTAAAGATGAACTCGATTCTTTCGCCTGTTCCGCGAGAATTCCACACAGGTCGTCATCTTTATCGGGAGCACTCAACGTCTCCTCAAAAACGCACAAAATAGATTGCGCAGATTCGACGACATCGCTCGCTTTTCTCTCGCGCGCTCGTATTCTATCTGGGTGTTCTTGCGCTTTTGTCAAAGAAATCGTTCTATTCACAAACTTGCCTTCCACCGGCATCAGTCCTTCTGGTTTTCGTCCGATCCCGTCTAACTTGTACTTGTTTGGATTTCCAATCGACCTTTGATATCTCTTGGAAGACCAGTGCCCGCCCCCGGGCAACTCGTTTCTTTGCGCTCTGGTCATCCCAAGCGCGCCGTCTCGGCCGCCGTCGTACGCCATACCTCCCCCACCTCCCACGGCTTCCTCTTCTTCTCTCAGCGCCATCTCAATTGCTCGTCTGTCCTCCTCGCTCATTGCCGCGTCATATTTTAAAACTTGTTTTACCGGAACAGATTGGGAGTGTCGAGGAATCCCGAGCGAAGGTTGCGATGGCGGTGCCGCCGGGTAATGCAACGGTTCGCCGCCGTTCATTCCTATCATCCGGTCTCCCGTAACGTCCACGTTCGAGATATCGTCGTATTTAGTATCTCTTGTCGCTCTTCCTCCTCCTCTTCCACCACCCCCTCCTGGATGTACAAACTCGTCTCTCTCCGGAAATCTCACCCCGTATCGCGTCAACTCTCTGTACACGCCTTTAAACTCTCGCATGTTCAGATGTTCAGACCACTCTCGAATTAAATGCAGAACTTTATCCCTCACGATGTGATTCGTCGTCGTGTTGCTTCCTAATTCCATGCACGTTTCCAAAACGCCTTTACTCAGCATCATCTCGTGGAAATCTGGTCCGCAGTTTTTCATCAAACATTCCAACGCGCTCAACGCTAAAAACTGTTCTCGAGGCTGTCGACTGATTAATTTGATGCGCAACGCTTTCGCGGCATCTTTCGCCACGGTCGTTCGATAGTGGTCGTGGTTGACTCTGTCCGCGAGTTCGATGTTCCCGGCCCAATCTGGTTCTTGGAGGTACACCCCGTTCGTTACCTGGTCGATGTTGATTTACTGTTGTGAGTTATATACTACACAAAACGACGCGTCCGGTGGTTGCCTTTCCAATTCTCATCATCATCAAACGAGAAGAAGACAAAGAAGACAAAAAGACAAAGAAGACACAACAAAAACGAAGATGAAAACGTACCTGGTTGACTAAAATGTACGTCGAGTTCTTGCTCTTGTCTTTTTTCATAACCGATAATGAGAGTTTTGAACGACCATTAGTAACACCTTTTCGAAGCATGATGATGATGATGAAACAAAGAGAGTTGATGACGTTCGTTGTTTTTGTGTGTTGTGTTCGTGCCTCGAATTTTTTTTACCGAGGAGGAGGACGAAATTTTGTCTGCGAAAAAAAAGGAAAAAAAGTTCTTCATCATGCACTCGAAAAAGCAATTTTTTGCTCCTCATTAAAGTTGTTCTTTGATGAGAAAGTTTTTAAGGAGACACGCACAAACGCAACTTTGACAACAACTCTAATTAAAAAAGAAAAGAAGA
>TARA_B110000459_G_scaffold203933_1_pt1 | contig 17650 bp, 4 predicted proteins | sample TARA_B110000459 | Tara Oceans TARA_B110000459 (sample SAMEA4398296) | marine metagenome | biome: Polar Biome; feature: [SRF] surface water layer (ENVO:00010504); material: water (ENVO:00002006), including particulate matter (ENVO:01000060) such as... | depth 5 m | reverse complement strand
AATGGTGAGTATAGAGATGCACAGAACATATCTGTAGGTAAATCTGAGGATGATGATATAGGTGCTTTAGAAAATGTTTTAGGCAATGCTTTAATCACAGACTCTCAACCTCTTACTTTTAATAATCAAATAATTTCTAATAATGGTGCTGGTAATGGTTTGTCGATAGTTGGTGATGTACCTATAGAAGTAGGTATGACTATTACTGGGGTAGATTCTAATACGGGTTTGCCTTTTACTACTATTGTAACACTTGTTACTTACAATGCTGGTGCTAATAAAACAGAATTACAAACTGCTTATAGTGAACAACATACATTGACTGGAGATAAAGTAAATGTATTTTTTCCATTAGAATCTATAGGCCAATATTCTGACAAGCCAAACAATAGAATTATAATATTTTTAACAAGCAAAGATGTTAACGTAGAATGGCCTACTAATATTAACAACTATTACAATCCAATAACGCAGGCTAAAAACTACATTATAGCTTATACACCTGGAAATACTCCTGAAATACAAGTTATAGCTAAAGGTGTGTTTTTGAATTTTTCAATAAACAATCTTATAACTGGTGTTAATATGATTGAAGATTTATTGTTTTTTACTGATAACAATAATCAACCTAGACAAGTAAATGTAAAAACAGGAATACAATCTAATGGAACTTATTACACAAACGAAGATCATATTTCTGTAGCTAAATATGCTCCATATACTCCTGTAGAATTAATTAGAGAAACTACAGGTGTTCAAATAGGAGCCGCTGGAGGAAGCGCTGCTGCTGGATGGCAAATAACTATAGCTGCAAATACAGCGGTAACAACAGGAATGTCAGTCGTAAGTAGAGCCGCAACAGGTGATACGCCTAAGATTGCTGGTGATTCTTTTATTTATGTAGCTGCCGTTGCCACAACTGGTTCAAACACTGTAGTTGTATTATCTCCTTTTATAACTGATAATACTGCATTTTTAGAACCTATAGCTGGAGATAAGTTTAGATTTTTAACATCTACAATGACCAACGAGTCTAAGACATCTAATTGGCCTGGTGATCCAGATTTTTTAGAAGCAAGATTTGTGAGATTTAGTTATAGATTTAAATATGCAGATAACGAATATTCTATAATGGCTCCTTTTAGTCAAATAGCTTTTGTTCCTATGCAAAAAGGTTATTTTTTTAATGGTGATGAAAACAACGCTTACCAAAGCACTATTGTTGATTGGATGGAAAATTTTATTCAACAAGTTCAATTATTAATTACATTACCAGATGTTGCTACATCTATAGCTGAGTCTTATAAAATAAGTGAAATAGATATTTTATACAAAGAGTCTGATGCATTAGCTGTTAAAGTTGTTGAAACCATAAAAGTTTCTAATTTAAACGGATCTATAATTGGCACAGATAATACAAAAGCTGTTTTTTATGGTGATGGATCTTTTCTTCCTAGTAATATTTTAGTTTATACTTATCAATCTCAAAAACCTTATAAAACTTTACCACAAAATCAAACAACAAGAGTATTTGATAAAGTGCCTATAAAAGCTTTGTCTCAAGAATCAGTTGGAAATAGAATTGTATACGGTAATTTTTTTAATCAACATACTCCACCTGACTCTATAGATTACAACATTGGATTTGTAGATAAAGATTCTAATTTGCAAAGCAATTGGTTAGAGCATCCTAATCATTCTGTAAAACAAAATAGAAATTATCAAGTTGGTTTTATATTAGCTGATAGGTACGGTAGACAGTCTTCAGTTATATTGTCAACCGTTAGCCAAACTAGCCCTAGTAATTATGTTGGTTCAACTGTTTATGCACCTTACGAAGATAATGCATTTGATGTTAAAGGATGGTTTGGTAAAGCTTTACAAGTAATAGTAAATGATACTATTAAGTCTGGAACCGCAATTACAAATTTACCGTCTAATGGAGAACCTGGTTTATATAATGGTACTATTGGAAGTAATTATAACCCTTTAGGTTGGTATTCTTACAAGGTAGTTGTAAAACAGACTGAACAAGATTATTACAATGTTTATCTTCCTGGTATACTTGATGGTTATCCTTTACAAATATCAACATCTCCTATAACTGCAGTTTCTAGTGCAACATATAATGCTTTAGCAACTCAAATTGTCCTTAACACGGCACCTTCAGGTTTAAGTGCGGGTATGATTATTCAGCTTTCTTCAGGTTTAGAAGTAGGAACTATAAACTCTGTTAATGGAGCAACTATAAACACCACACCGCTTATATATTCTGTTTCATCTGGTGTTACATTAACTTTTACAAACCCTAATACATATATACCATTCCCTATTGGTGAAGATGGTAAGACAGCACATATAGTATTATTTAATGATAACATTAATAAAGTGCCTAGAGATTTAGCTGAGGTTGGTCCTGAGCAAAAACAATTTAGAAGTTCTGTGCAATTATTTGGTAGAGTAACTAACACAATGACTATTGGTGTTGCTGCAAATAAACAATTCTATGGAGTTGCACCTGAACAAGCTAGATCATCTCATACGGTTGTAACTATTGGAGAGTCTGAAGATTTGAATATTATATATGACGAGTTATCTGATCCAGGAGGTAAAAACAATTTTTACCAAATAGACACAAACCCTTTAATAGGTAGAGTTTCTACACCTGTTCCAATTGGTATTACATCAACTAACTCAGTCAATACTAACATGAAGCCTTTTTTAGCAGTATATGAAACTGAACCACAAGAGTCTTTATTAGATTTGTTTTGGGAAACTGCCACAACTGGATTAATATCAGAATTAAACACTGCTGTAGAAGTTGATAACACAAGCCCTAGCTTTTTTGGAGATACAGAATATACTCAAAAAGAAAATCAAATTGCAACTGGTATATCAGGTGTTTTAAACGCTACACCGGTTAGTGGCGGAGCAACTTTGTTAACTTTAACAGCTGCAAACACTCTTATAGTTTCTACAATGGAAATTTATTACAATGGCACGAGAAAAAGCACAGTTGTAAGTAATGACGGAGGAGGAGTTTTTACCATAACTTCTGTTATAGGTACTGCTATTCCTGCTGGAGCAACTTTAGAATTTCAAAGCACCGTAGCTGGGGATCAATATGGAAGATATGTTACTGGATTTTTCTTTCCTAAAACATCTTCCAATGTAGATGTTAATGATACAACAGCTGGGCAATTAACGAGTGTAACAAGTAATTCTGGAATTGATCTTTTGTCACCTGTAGAAAAATTTGGTCTTTACGGACCAGGAACACAGCAATTAGACGGTGCCGCTAATATTGGAGCATATAGACTTTATATAAAACAATCTGAATTTAATTTTTTAGAAAATTCTTCAATAGGAAGTAATGGTACTTCAAATGCTAGAGATCGTTATACTTTTACAATAGCTATCACAGAAAACAATTCGAATGTGGTATCACTATCAACACTTGGTCAATTAACTAATATAGCTCCAGTGGCAACAATGAACGCAATGTCTGTAACTTTTTCTGGGACAGCAATTGGTGTTGTTCCTGGTACTAATAGTAGTAGTTGGTTAAATAACACTGCTTCAGGGTTGAAATTTGAGTTTGATACAAATGGTGGAACTTTAGGTTCTGTGCCTTTAGGCATTGATGGTCAGCCTGGTTTTGTAATAAACGCTTTGGGTTCGAATGCTGGTACTATAACTAAAGGTAGTCAAAACGTAAATATAGGCGCTTATACTGTTGGTATTAAAATTTCTGATGCAATTGCTTCAAATTTATCCCCTGGCAACGGGTCATTAAATAGTTTTATTAATCAAGAAATAACAGTTGGTGCAAGCCAAGTTAATAGTACAGCGTTAACAACTCTTTGTATTTCAGATTTTGTAGTTCCAAGATCTGACAGCAACACCCTAACTGATAAAGGCTGTGTAGCTAATGGAGACATAAGTAGCGGTAATACATATACAGGTGTTTGGTATATAGCCGATAGCATTTTAACAACATCTAACCTGCCTGTTACTCCAGTTATGGAAACAAGTAGTGGAACTTCAATACCTAATGCATATAGATTAGGAACAGCAGCTCACAGTGCGGGTACTATTGCTTTTTTACTTAATAGTAGAATATTTAAGAATAGTAATATTAATAATTCTCCAAGAGCTCAATTAACATGGAGAATATGGAGAAGACCAGTTGGTGGAAGTTTATCAGACTGGGATCAAGGTTTCAGCGATGTCAACAATTTAAATGGAAGCTCAGGAGTTCCTGTAAGTTTTAACTCAACGTATGGAGCACAACAAGGAAAAACAATGTACAACCAAGTTGTAAAGGCTTATGCTAGAGGAAACGGTGCAGACGACTTTGAATATTGTATAGCAGCGACAAGTATGGGTAATACTTTTGCAGATGGTTCAACTACAGAAAAACTAGCAGCTTGGGTACAATCAACAGATTTAAACTTTCCAGGTTGTGTAATAGAAAATGGATCTACTATAGTTAACTCTTATAGTTTTAACACTTATTATAATTACAGACATACAGGTTCTCAAACTCAATATACTTGTGGTACCAGTCCTCAAGGTAACTTATATTCTTCTATACCTTATGCTGAATATATTAATCAATTATTTACCACAGAAGCAAGAAACGTGGCATGGTCACCGGTTAATTACGACTCTGCAACACCATATTATAGATGGAACGTGCACTCAGCCGGAGTTGTTGGTGGCTCTAGTTTAACAACACCTTTTTCAACTTTAGTTGCATCAGGAAAATTTAATTCTGCTCTAGGTTCTGTATATAGAATAAACTCTGAATCTCCAAATGTTTATGTGTGCTGGACAAATTCTAGTCCACTTGCCACCGCTGTACAAAGAATAGGTAATAATAACTAAAAGTAAGTGATAATAAATTATGGCAGCAATACTTGAATTAAAATATTTTAATACATTCTGGTTAAAAAAAATCAAGACTATTACTGAAATTGATCCTGTAATACCTATAAGTAAAAATGCTGCTCCAAATGCTACGTATGGTAATACTAGTTATGTAGGTATTCCACAGAATTATACTGCTGACGATGCTGTCGACTGGTATGTGGAGGAATCAAGAATAAGAGGTGGTTATAATAATTTAACTGTAGACTTTGGTGTTAAAGCTTATATTGTAGAAGAAAATCCTACACAAGAGCATTTGTTTTCTTCATTAATATACTCAGGAGTGTTTAACTCTAGAACAGGTATTAATAACACAAACCAATTTTCTGTTGCTGAAGACATAACTAAAACTGTTGACCCTGTATATGGAACAATTCAAAAACTTTATGCTGAAGATACTAATTTAATTATTTTTCAAGAAGACAAAGTTCATAGAGCTTTAATAGATAAAGACGCTATATATTCTGCTGAAGGTAATGCAACACTAACTTCTGCTCCTGTTGTGATTGGTCAAATAATAGCTTATGCAGGTGAATATGGTATATCAACAGATCCGTTTAGCTTCGCTGTATATGGTTATAGAAAGTATTTTACTGATAGGAAAAGAAATTCTGTATTAAGATTATCTAGAGATGGTATCACAGAAATATCTTCTTATGGTATGCATGATTTTTTTAGGGATGAATTATCTAATGTGGCTAATACAAAAATTGTGGGTGGATTTGATATTCATACTAAAAATTATACTATATCTATACAGCAACCTTTTAATTCTAACACTCCAAATATTCCAATACAAGCAAATTATTTTGACACGCAAACACCACAACCAACTGCGGCGGATAGATCTGTACCAGCTGTAAACACATATAAAACAGTTGCTTTTGATGAAAGTGTTTTAGGTTGGACAAGTTTTTTTTCTTATAAACCTGTTTTTCTGACTGCTTTAAAAGCTAATTTTTATTCATTATTTAATGGTGGGATATGGTTACATCATAGTCTAGGTAGTCAAACAAATTATTCTAATTTTTACGGTACAACATACAACTCTGATGTTACATTAATTTTAAATGCATCGCCTTCAGTTGTTAAAAACTTTCAAACTATAAACTATGAAGGCGGGAATAATTGGTTTGTAGAAAGCATGATTGCTAGCTCAGGTGACACGGCCCTTCCTGTTGCTAAATATGTTGCTACTAATAATTATGCAGCATTAGAAAGTAATATGTTTGCTAATAATTTTAAGAAAAAAGAAAATAAATATTTTGCAAATCTATTACAAGATTTGACAGCTAATGTTAATCCTCAAGCTGGAGAGATACTATGGGGAAATCAAGTTGGAGGATTAAAAGGGTTTTTTAGTACGGTTAAAATGGCTATTATCAATAGTGTAGATCCTGGTAAAAAAGAATTATTCTCTGTTTCTTCTACAATCGTACAATCATCATATTAAAATATACAATGAAAAAAATTAATAACTTAAATAATAAACTATGCCTTTTCCTTTCGCTATAATTGGTGCTGGTATTTCCATTGGTAGTTCATTGTTTGCTGCTGGTAGAGCTAGAGATGCGGCTGCAAAAGCCGAAGGACAAAGAATACAAGCTGAAAACACTTTAAAAGAACTAGAGTTGTCTCGTCAAAAAATTATAAATCCTTTTAGAAATGTAGAAAACTTAAGTGATATGGCTCAAGATTTAAGCGATATGATTTCTAATCCTTTTGCTAATTTAGGTGTTGCTACTAGCGCTGCTGAAATACAAATGGAACAAAGTGATTTAGCTTTAGCAAACACATTAGACACTTTAAGATCTACAGGTTCAAGTGCTGGTGGTGCAACTGCTTTAGCTCAAGCTGCATTACAAAGTAAAAAAGGTGTATCAGCTAGTATAGAACAACAAGAGGCTCAAAATGAAAAACTCGCTGCTCAAGGAGAACAACAAATGGAAAGATTAAGGATGGGCGAAGCAGCTAGAATTCAAGGTATTGAAATAAGCGAAGGTCAAAGAATACAAATGGCTGAGGCTCAAGGAGAACAATTTATGTTTGGAGCAAGAGAAGGAAGAGAAATGCAAAAAATGAATAGAGTTGCTGGGCTAGCTGATAGATATGCACAGCAGCAGATGCAAGCGGGAATAAATGAAACAGCTGCCTATACAGGTGCTATAAGTGCTTTAGGTAGTTTAGGTGCTGCTGCAATGGGGTCACAAGCTAGTAAATATGCTGCAGATTTAGAATTTGGAATAGATGATGCAGCAGATGCTATGGCTACAAGCTCTGGTACAAGTATGGGTACTTATACGGGATATGGTAGAAGTGATAGAAAATTAAAACAAAACATTAAATTAATAGGAGTTTCACCTAAAGGTTTAAATATCTATGCTTTTGAATATATAAATAAGGCTTTTGGAACCGGAACCTGGCAAGGAGTTATGTCTGACGAAACACCTCAAAATGCTGTTGCAAAACATAAAGATGGATACGATATGGTAGATTACTCAATGCTTGATGTAACCTTTAAACAAATATAAAATGGGAGCATATGAAAATCCGGCACAACTTGTCGATAAACAATCTGGTCAATTAATAGGTCAAGCTATAGCTAGCATAGGTCAAAACCTAGCTAAAGGCATGGATGCACAATCAAAAGTGTATAGAGAAATGGCTGAGCGTAGAAGAGCAACGTTAAAAGCAAACCAAGAGCGTAGAAGAAAAAGAGCTATATCTATAAACAAAGATATAAGAGACACTAATAAAAATCTTCCAGAAAAAGCAACAAAAGGAGGTATACAAAGCGCAATATCTAATATACATAAACCTATAGACGCTTATTCTAGACTTGATCAAGGTACAAATACTTCAGAAGATGATGAAGAAATTTCAAACTTTGAGTCAACCTTGGACAATGCTCCTGCGGACGTATCAAATACGTCTGCAACAATGGAAAGTGCAAATACAGCGGTTACAACTAACTATCCCAGAGTAGATGAAAGCCAGTCAAGTCCAGAGTCTATATCGTATGCTCAAGGTGATTTTGTTAGTTCTAGTTTTGAGTATAAAAAAGGAAAAAATAGCTCAATTCTTTTTAACAATGTTACTTTTCAAGATGGTACCACTGCTTCATTTCAATGGAGTGGAAACAAAGCCAACAATAATGCTAATTATTTTCAATATGGAAATGGAAATATAGTTATGTCAAATGATTTTACAAAAAGATTTTCAGATAAATTTAATGCTGATGGAGAAGGTAAGTTTTTGCTTAAAAACAAAATGGGAACTAGTAGATTTGCTAAAGAAGAGTTTAAAGCAACAGTAGATTTACCAACGAAAACAGATACATCTGGAAGATCTTTCATGCAACAGCAGTCTTTCCCTAATACAAATGCAATTGCTACAACTCTTGATCCTATTGCTGGAGCAGAAGCTTTTGGAGAATTAAGCTTAAATAATGGAATACAAACTGGAAATGCTTTTATTAATTTGCATTCAGAGCTTGATGATAATGTCAATGAAAAAGAAAGTAATAAAGGTATAGTTGGATATATTAATTTACCAAACTATAAAAGTGCTAGAGATATGAGCACTGGAGAATATAATCCTGCTGATACTACTAAAACTCCAGTCTACAATATGGCTGTGTTAGAAGATTTAGAGGGCTTAAAAAAAGATATAGATTACAAAACACTTCCAGATGGAACGAGCATAAGTATGGAGTCTTTTAATAGTTTTAAAGACTTATTAAAGTATGATGCTATGAAAGTCATGGGGGCTTTAGATGTGGCTGATGCACCTACTTCGGTTAAAGACAGAACATATGGACCTAAAGGTAGTAGTCCAACAAAAGCTGAATATATAAACTCAAACTTAAGATATTTAAAAGGTTTAAATACAGATATTAAAGATGAAAACAATAAGGTTGTTGGTAAAAAATATCAATCAAATATAAAAGACAAAGTATATAAAGCTAACGAAGGTGGTCCTGGATTAATAAATGCAATTAAAAATGATCCAAGATATAAAGGTTTTGAAAATGTTATTGATTCTAATTATTTACCTTTAGTTTCAGGTGGAGATTATGAAAAAAGAGCTGAAAAACAAACTAAAGCTGCACAAACAGAAGTTGTATTTGCTGAATTAGGTCTTCCTAAAGGAACTACTTTAGATTCACTTAAGTTAACAGGCCCTGTAGCTGAAGGAGTAGCTTTAAATAAAAAAGCTATTGAAGCTAAAATAAAATCAAAAGTTGACGCAAGAATGTTAATTTATAAGAAAAACTTAGATAAAGGTTTAATTTTTAATACAAGACCTTCTAGTTCTACACCTGGACAGATTCTAACAAGCGAACAATTTATTAGACAACTACCTAACAGGTTATCAGCGGTAACTCCAAAAGGAGCAAACTAAAAAAATCTTATGTACAAATATAACGGAAATGAATATTCTATAGAGGATATTGAAGAATTAGCTCAAGAAGGTGGATATGATGATTATTCAGCATATCTCGAAGATAATCCTGAATTTGTTTTAGATGAACAAAATGACATTGAAGAACAAGTTGAGGCTGAAGATCCAACAAAGGTTGAACAACTTCCTGGTGTAGGTTTAGATTTTCAACAAGGTCCTGCAGAAGAGAGTGCGGTTGTAGGACCGGAAAATGTAGCGCCAGAAGATATGGATTTATCTTCGGTAGATGTTTCTTTGGATTCTCCAGAAGATGTAATTGTTGATGAGGTAGAAGTTGAAGATCCTAAAACTAAATTTCCTAAATTTTCTTCTGAGGACTTTAATAAAACAAGTAATAAAATAATTGCAGAACAATATGAAGACTTGTTTTTTGAAGACGGCTTTATGTTTAAGGCTGATAATAATTTTATAACAGTTTCAGCTCCTAACGGAAGAGAAGAAAGATTTCCAACAGGAACTAAAATATCTAAAAAAAGAGGTGGTAAATCATATTCCAGCTATGATCAAAGTGAAAGAGATATTACTGCTCAAGGTAAAATAGATGATTTTATAAAAAACAACAGCGATGACGAAGTAAGCAAAACTATTAAAGCTGATCAAAATAATTTAACAAAAAGCTTTCAAGATAATATAGAAGATATAGCTGTTAATTATGCAGAAAAAAATAATGTTGCGTTTGATGCTAGATACCCTTTAGCTTCTCTTAGGGACAATCCTGAGGCATTTGATGAAGTAAAAAAAGAATTATTAAATCCAAACAATCAATTTTTTCAAACTGGACTTAGCGAAGCACAACAAGATGTGTTGTATGGTAAAGCTTTTGATTCATTAGTAAACACAGAAGCTATTGATTACAGCAATGAACAACTTAGTGTTATTCAAGACTTACAAGATCAAGGCTTATATGAAGGAACTAATTTAGCAAATAAAGAAAATCACATATCAACTATAACAAGCTCTAGAGATAAAGCTGCCGCCGCCTCTTGGTCAAACGTTATAAAACTAAAAGGTCAATTAAATCAAGCAACAACTGGAGGCAAAGAATATTTAGCAACTCAAGAAAAATTAAAAACAGCTATTACCAATGCAGAGGCTTTGTTTAAAAATATTAGTGGAGACGATAAAGATTGGTTGTATGATCCAAACACTTTACAAAGAGTAAATAAAAACTTTGCAACACCAGAACAGCGAATGGGTCTTGTAGATTATTCTGAACAATACGGTGCTATAAAAGGAAAAGTAACAGATATTTTAAAAAAAGGTAGCTTTGAAACAACTACTAATCACTACAACGCACATAATATAGAGTATATGCAGTGGTTTGATCCTAAAAATGGTGTTTTAGCTAAAAAATATGACATAGAGGTTACAGGTCAATATGATCAAGTGTTTCAAAAATTAAGAAAGCTTGGTTATGAAGGAGAAAAAAGAGATCCTAATGTCAAAAGCTTAAAATTCCAGGTTAAAGACGTAAGCTTAAAAGACTTAATGGAGATGAATAAAACTTTTACTCCTGAAATTTTTAAAGTTGGTCAAAATGATTTTACAAGAACAGGTATAGATGGTGAAGTAGGTTCTTTTGATGAATTAATACAAGCACAAGAAGACGGAGATTTAGATGGATACATTGACAATGTAAAACAAACTACTTTAAACCTTACCGCAGAGCATGATGCTTGGAAAAATCTTTATTTATTAAATATAGATCCTGCTAGCATATATAAATCTAACGTTTCATTGTTTTTTGAAGGAGCTTCAGACGCTACGTTTGGTAGTGATTTTACTGAAAGAACTTTTGGTAAGTCAGATTCAAAAGTACTAGCCGATATTGAAGGCGTGGTTGATAATATGAACATGAATTTAGCTGAAGATGAAACTGAGTTTAATCTAACAGCGGACCAAAAAGAAAATTTTGAAACCACATTTAGTGAAGAGTTAGTTAACGGACTAGGTGGTTTTGTACCAATGGTTGCTGAATTCGCTGCTATTAATTATGTTACTGCTGGTACCGCTGGAGCTTTAGGTTTGACAAAAGCTCTTTCAAGATTATCTACTGTAACATATTTAAATAAAACAAAAGGTGGTGCAAATTCTATTAACTCTATTACAAAAGCAGCGGCTATTGAAAAAGCTAAAAAAGCTAAAATGAGTTTAAAAGAATGGACAAAAGCAAAAAACTATTCTAAACATAAAGGAGGTGCTTTTCAACAAACTTCTGCTCATTTAATTAGAGGTTTAATGGAAGAGGGTAAAATGCAAATGGTGCAAAGTCAAGACATGCCTATTGGTGCTGGTATGGGATTTTATATAGGTGGACAGTTTGCAGGAAGATTGCTTCCTCAATTTAAACTAAGAGGAGAATATGCAGTTTTAAATGGTCCATTAAACAAATCAATTGGTGGTGGAACTGGTGGTGCTGCAGGTGCTGAAACAGCAGCTCCATTAGAAGCTATGTATAAAGATTTTATGGGTGGTGATGATTTTAAAACTTTTGTAAAAGAACATTACCCAGATATAGACACTGTAGGCAAAAGAGTTTTAATGGAACTTATTCAATTTGGAGCTCTAGGAGGTGTTCACATGAATAAAGCTGACAGAGCTTTTACAATTCAACGAAAACGAAATCTTTTAGTTAAAACTCAAGTAAAACTTGATAAGTTATCTAAAGAAAAAAATGTTGATATGGATAAGATCAACAATGAAATGCAGCTTGCTAGAGAACTAAAAACACAAATACAAATTTCTGAAGGTAGAGAAAAATATTTAGATCCTAAAGTGCTAGCTTCTGAAACAACTGTAATGTTTGAAAGATTTAACAGGCAATACAAACAAGCAAATGGTAAACCTGCTTTTGAATTTAAAGTACAAACTAACAACAAAGGTTTGAAAGGTAGAGATGCTTTAGTTACTTTTTCAGGTAAAATACCTAAAATAACCGTAGATGTTAGCCAATTATCTCCAGGCACGTTACCACATGAGGTTTTTCACGTATTAATGAGACAAGAGTTTAAAAGTGATCTTGGTATGGCTGGAGCATTAAAAACAGCAATACAAGGAAGATTATCTAAAATAGAGTGGGATTTTGGTGCAGAAGGCAAACAAGGAGAGCTTCAAAAAGTTATAGAAAAGAAGTACAAAGACATGCAGGATAAGAAAACTTTTGATGAAGAGTACACTGCTAACTTAATAGATTTATTACAAAATCCTAAATACTTTGAGCAAATAGTTTCTAGTAATTTATTTCAAACAATACAACAAGATATTTATAGATCTTTAGAAACCGTGCTAGGAAATGGACCTTTAAAAGGTTTATTGCCAAAATTAAATACACCTGAAAGTATAATTAATTTTTTAGGTAGATATGGTAAATCAATAGGTAAAGGAGATTATAGTCCAGCTATGCAGAGTAGGTTTAAAAATATTATAATAGATGGCAAAAGATTAATTGATTTAAAAAGTGATAAAGTATTAACTGAAGATGTTGCCTCTGTTAGCGTAGAAAATAAAAGAATTTCTGATAAAAACAAAAAATTAGTTAAAGAAATTGAAAGAGGTGTTAGTCCAGAGGAGATGAAAATGTTAAAAGATGAACTTTATGATAACAACACTGGATTAATAAACGATTTTGTAAAAGATAGATTTAAAGAAAATTTAGGAATTTCTAGACAAGAGTTTAAAAGCGGAGTTGAAATAGAGTTTTTAGATAAATTGATCCCACAATTTTTAAGAAGAGGGGAAAAATATAAAGATTATGATTTAGGTGCTTATGCTCGTATGGCTTTATATGGAGGGAAAGGATTTGGAGGAGGTAGAATAGGTAACATACTCAAGAGTTTAGGCCAAAACGAAAAAGGGTTTACTCAAGAGTATCAAGAAAATGTTAATGTTTTAGAGTCTTATTTAGCTAATCCTGCACCTAAACCTGGTAAAATAGATACTAAAAGAGAAATAGATTTAGCTAAAAAATTAGGTATAGAAAAAGAAGTTAATGAACTATTGGGAGAAGACTTTCAAATAGATATGAGTCTTGAAGGCCAAAGTTATAAAACTTTAAAAACTGATAAACTTGAAACTTTATTAGAAAAATCTTTAACAAAACAAAAGCTTTTAGATGTAACTACAGCTAAAGCTATTTATAATGCTGCTTTTGCTAAAGGTGTTACTATGGAAGGTAAATCTACAGGTGTTGCAAACCTTATAAAAGAAGCTTTTTATGTTAAATCTGATACAAGAGTAGATGCTAAATTAGGAAAGTCTAAAGCTGGATTAGCCGCTCAAGTAAAACAACCTTTTAGTTATCCAAAATGGAAAGAATTTGTTAATGATCTTTACACTAGAAGAGTTGTTGATGGTAAGCCTGAAAGATTAAACGATCAATTTAATAAAAGAGCTCCTGCATTTAGAGCAGAGGTTGCAAAATTATTAGCTAATCAATTTACTAGGTTAAAAACTCCTTTAGCTGAGTCTAGTATATACAATGATATAGTTAAAGATATAGCTGATGGTAAATCAGATATGGCAGCTAAAATTATCTTAGAAGAACAGAAGCTTGGTGAAGTTGATTATAATGTTTTAGAAGCAAGATTCCAAGAAATATTTAAAAACCAAGGAATAAAAAAATCACCTGCACAAGTTAGAAAGCTAATAGAATCTTATGTAGATAGCAAAAAATTTAATGTTGAAAATGGTAAAGAAATTTATGAGCAATACAAAAAAGATCAATTGCTTAAAAAAGATTTTACTGAAAAAGAGTTAGAAATATTAAATGAAATATCTGAAAAAGACTATAAAGCTAGTTTTCCTGAATATAGTAAGCTTGTAGGGGAAAAATTAGAATATCTTACTGAAGCTCAAATGGGATCACCGGAGCATATTGCTAAAAAAAGAGCTGCGGATTTAAGATACATACAACAATTTCCACCGTTTAACACATTGTCTAAAAGCATGCAAAATACTATTATGAAAGAAATAGGTTTTGGATCTTTTAAAATTGAGTTTAATGGAGAAAAGTTTATAATGGGTAAAGAAGGCCAAAACAATTTAGATGTTTTAGCTAGTTACTTTGGAGGAACGCAGTTTTTAAAAGGCAAAGGAAAAACTAAAAAATGGATGGATGAGTTTTTTATTCCTTCTGATTTTGGTTATGGTAGAACACCTAAAGGAACTGCAACGGGTTTTAAATCTAAAATAGAAGATTTTATTGAAGCAAGAAAACCCGGTACATCTGAAATAAAATTTAATGAATCTTTAGCTAAATATGCTAGAACAATTTTAACAAAACCCGGGTCAAAAGATATGGGTTCAGTTTCTGCTTATGAAAAAACAACTAAAGCAAACAAAGAATACATAAAATCTAATCTTAAAAATTTATACAAAATAATTAATAAAGCAAAAACTCCTGAAGGATTAAAAACAGCAACAGAAGGAGTGGTTAATTTACTAAGGCTTCAAACTAATATAGCTGGTGGAGGTTTTAAAGGGGCAGTGCCATATAGCAGTGTACTTACTTCTGTTCCAGTTAAAGAGTTTTTTATAAATAAAAAAGGTAAAAGGCAGATGGTTAAAAGAAGTCACAATGAGCATGATCTTCAGTTGAGAAACATGAGTGATAAGTTTATTAAAATGGCTTTAAGGAATAGAAATAATCCAAAACAGTTTACTAAAGAATTAGATGTTTTAATAAATGATTTAAGTCAATCTCTTATACCTGAACCACTAAGAGTTTTTAATGATGCAAGAGGTAATACTAGTATAAACTCTTCTGTACCTTTATTAAATACGTTAAGCCAAAAAGGAGCTGGTATAAACCAGGTTAATCTTTACAGTGGTAAAGGTGAAAACATGGCTCAAAAAATATATCAAGAAATAAACCATACAAAACTTAAAGAGATACTTAAAGATGTTCCATTTAAAGATAAGTCTGCTGGAATTATAGAGCTTGAACAAATGCTGAATAATCCTAAAGAATATGCTAAAGTTAGTAGCAATAATAATGTTATATCTAAAAAAGCTGGATTAAAAGATTTTAAAAATAAAACAGATGCTGAAAAGCTAGAAAGTTTAAAAGAAGTAGATGTTAAAAATAAAGAAACAACTAAAGATCATTATGCTAAGATTGATTTAAGCAAGGAGTTTAATGAAATGATAGAAATTTCTACTGAAAGTTTAGGTAAAAGAATAGATAAAGAAAAAACTTATTCTGATATTAGAGCTAAATCATTAGGTGCAAAGAAAAGAAAATATCAAGTATTTTTACCCGATGCAGCTCAAGATTTTCAAGGATTATTAGATGTTACTTTAGGTAAAGGTAAAAAAGGAGACATGCAAAGAGCTTGGTATAAGAAAAACTTACAAGATACTTATAACACAGCTATTGATAACTTAACTAGAGATAGAATATCTCTTCAAACAGCATTTAAAGGTTTAAAAGAACAATTAAAAGTTGTTCCTAAAGATTTAAGAAAAGAAGCTATTGATGGTTTTACTTATGAACAAGCAATTAGAGTATATACTTGGAATAAACAAGGTATGAAAATTGAAGGTTTGTCAAAAAGAGATCTTAAAGATTTAAGTAAAGTCATAGAAAAAAACCCTGAATTAGTTGCTTTTTCAGACCAACTTATTGCTATAAACAAAGGTGATGGCTATCCTGCTCCTACAAAAGATTGGTTAACTGATACGATGGCTACTGATTTAAGAAAAGGTTTGAACACCTCAAAAAGAGCTGAATACTTGGAGCAATGGCAAAACAATGTAGATATTATATATTCTAAAGAAAATATGAATAAGCTACAAGCCTTGTATGGAGACAAATATGTTGATGCTTTAAATAATTCTTTAAAAAGAATGAAACTAGGAACAAACAGATCTCCATCTGGAAGCAACCTTGAAAACAATTTCATGGACTTTATAAACGGAGCTAACGGTGTTACTATGTTCTTGAATACTAGATCAGCTGTATTACAAACTACTTCTGCTATGAACTTTATAGAGGTGAGTGGACCTAATAATATAATAGCGGCTTCAAAAGCGTTTGCTAATCAACCTCAGTTTTGGTCTGATTTTAAAAAATTAATGAATTCTGATTATTTAGTTGACAGACGTAACGGTTTAAAGCTTAATGTTAGTGAATCTGAAATAGCTGATGCAGCTGCAACGGCTTCTAATAAATTTAAAGGAGGCGTAAATTATATACTATCTAAAGGTTATTTAATGACTAGGTTTGCAGATAGTTTTGCTATAGCGTCTGGAGGTTCTACATATTTTAGAAATAGAGTTAACGCTTATGTAAAAGCTGGATTAACAAAATCAGCAGCCGAATCAAAAGCGTTTTCAGACTTTAAGACAACTGCTGAAAAATCTCAACAATCAGCTGATCCATCTAAAATTAGTGCACAACAATCAACTGCTTTAGGTAGAACTATTTTATCATTTGCTAATTACCCTATGCAAGCTGCTAGGATTCAAAAAGCTGAAGCTTTAGATCTTATAAATGGAAGAGGAGGTAAAGGAGCTTGGAAAGGTCAAGTATCAAGAATCATGTATTATGGCGTTATACAAAACTTTATATTTAATGGGTTACAAAATGCTATATTTGCTGCTGCGTGGGAAGATCCTGACTTAGAGTTTGGATTAGAAGATAAGCAAGACAAAAGAAATGTAAGAATTGCTAATGGTATGGTAGACACCATATTAAGAGGTAGTGGAGTTGGCGGAGCGGGTGTTTCTGTTTTAAAAAATGTATTATTAAAAATAAAAGAAGAAACAAACAAAGATAGAGCAGATTATAAAAAAGCTGCCTTAGAAGTGTTTTCAATTGCTCCTCCAGTTGATAGAAAATTAGGCAATTTAATAAATGCAGCTAACTCTTTTCAATATGATTTAAAAGACATGAAATCAATGTCTCTTATGGATATAAACAACCCGGCTTATTTAGCTAGTGCTAATATTATTTCCGCTGGAACAAATGTTCCATTAGAAAGACTGGTTATGAAAGTTCAAAATTTACAAGGAGTTTTTCAAGATCAAATGGATGTAAGACAAAGAATTGCTAGATTTTCAGGTTGGCCTTCATGGCAAATAGGACCTAAACAAGTAGATCCACTTAAACCAAAATATTTTAAACCAAAAAAAGGAAAGTTTGATTTAGATCTTGATTTAGATTTAGATTTAGACTTGGACCTAGACTTAGACTTAGACTTAAAATTATAATTATGGAATCACCTTTAATGAAAAAAATGACTTGCTGGAAAGG
>TARA_B110000459_G_scaffold204129_1_pt1 | contig 17819 bp, 10 predicted proteins | sample TARA_B110000459 | Tara Oceans TARA_B110000459 (sample SAMEA4398296) | marine metagenome | biome: Polar Biome; feature: [SRF] surface water layer (ENVO:00010504); material: water (ENVO:00002006), including particulate matter (ENVO:01000060) such as... | depth 5 m | reverse complement strand
GCTTAGAAAGCGCTAAGTTCGACTGACGAGTAGCTAGTGAGCGCATGTACACCCTCTCATTGTGGATGGAATTCATGCGGATTCTATCACCTAGCAAGGCGCCCCCAGTCTTGCGCTTAGATGGATCTACTGAAACAAGAGCTATTCTCTTATCAGGAAAATCTGATAGAAACCTTCTCACGAGTTCATCAACCATAGAAGACTTTCCAGAACCCCCAGTACCAGTTATCCCTAACACAGGCACATCTGGCAGTTTATTGTAAGTAGCGGCAAATGCTTTAGAGAAAGCTTCTGCATCATTTTCTGCTGCAGTAATAGTTCTAGCTATATCACTTATGTTTCTTTCACCTAATCGTTCAAGGGCTCCATCAAGATCAGAGATAGAAGGAACAGTTTCATAATCTGCTCTTTTAACTAGATCATTGATCATTCCTTGAAGACCCAACTCACGACCATCATCTGGATGGTAAATACGCTCAATCCCATATTTTTGAAGTTCAGCGATTTCTTCTGGCAAGATGGTTCCTCCTCCTCCTCCGAATATTCTTATGTGACCAGCACCTCTTTCATCAAGGAGGTCTTTCATATACTTAAAATACTCATTGTGCCCACCCTGGTAAGATGTCATAGCTATCGCTTGTGCATCCTCCTGAATGGCCGTATTTACAACCTCGTCAACACTTCTGTCATGACCTAGGTGAATCACCTCGCAACCAGTGCGTTGTATGATTCTTCTCATGATGTTTATAGCAGCATCATGCCCATCAAAAAGGCTGGCAGCAGATACTATTCTAATTTTGTTTTTAGGGCTATAAGGCTTTTGAACTTCCATTGTCTTGAGTCGATTTCAAATGCAAAAATAAGCCAAAGCAGATGGGGTACCTCTGTTGTGAAATACGCTATTTTATATGTTTTCACACCTATTCTGTCTTTTCACTAGTTTAAATAGCATTAAACCATTATTTTCGCTCTTGAATTGAAATCAGTTTCTCTTTGTATATTTCAAATATCTGCATGAACTTTCGACTAATAATTGTATTTCTTTCTGTGATCTTATCTTCTTCTGTGATGGCACAGATGACAGGTGTATCAATAGAAGTTGACACAGCTTTCTACGGGATTAACACTCCAACACCTGATGATTCCTTTGATCCTTTAGGGGAACTTGACGGTTTTGTAACATATAAGGTTTTCGCTGAATTCACTAACCCTACTGATGTTTTAAGTGCTATTTATTCTGATGTAGGAGCACTTGGAACGATCCCGATGGAAATTGATGCACCGTGTGGTTGCTTCAACCCAATTAGCACCAATGTTGCTATGGATGGATCTAACTCATCCGTGTTTTGGGGTGCTTTCCCTCTATGGCAATATGATTCATATTGGACTATAGGAATGGAAAGTAGCAATGACAATGGAGTGTTGCCACAGGCTATCGGACTGCCTAATGGGGCTGATGTTTGTTCGGCATCTATTACTGATGGTTCGGTTTTTATTACTGGAGGACCTGTTAATTCTATAGCTGGTTCTGACCTTCGTATTTTAGTTGCTCAAGTAACTACATGCGGTGATTGGTGTTTCGGAGCAAATTTCCAGGTTTTTGTTGAAGGAGTCCAAACGCAACTTCAATTATTCGAACCAACAGAATCTACTTGCACAGTAAACCCATGTAGTCCTTACATCAATGAAGAAGCCGATGTTAGTGGGTCGATTCTACCTTGTGCTGGTGGCTCCTCTCCTGTGAACATTGAATTTTTAGGTATCGGAAACCCTACATCAGCAGTTTACTCTTTGTTTGATCAAAGTGGAGATATAGTAGGTTTGCCTCAAAATTTTTCTACATTTGAAGACCTTTCTCCTGGAAACTATACCATGATTCTTATGGATGAGTTTTATTGCATAGACACAACAGGTTTCTCAGTAACTGCGCCAGATCCTATAGTTGCTGATTTTGATTTAAGCATTGATAATGCTTGTTTCGGTGAAGGAGATGCTACAATTTGTTTATTAGCTCCCCCAGTCGGTGGAACAGGAGCTTTATCGATTTCAGTTATTGATCCTACAAATAATCCTGTTACTTCAGTTGATGGTGAGGATGAGTGTTGGACTAATTTAGTTTGCCAAGATGGTGTGGGTTCATTTTCTTTTACAATTCAGGATAACGAAGGTTGTTCTAAAGACACTGTAGTAACAGTTAATTGTCCACAGCCTATTGATGTGGTGATGTCTAGTCTTCAAATTGATTGCCAAGGAAATGCGAATGGAGTTATTATTGCTGACGCTACAGGAGGCTCAGGAGATTTATTCTTAATCGTAAATAGTGACACACTTTCACTTCCTAACGAGGCTTTAGATCTAGCTCCAGGAATATATAACGTTCAAATCATTGATGATTTCGGATGTTCTCCCGGTGTTGAAGTTGTTGAGATCACTGAACCAGATGCGATAACGTTGCAAATAGTCTCTGAAGCACCTATTAGTTGTGGTAGTGATTGTAATGGAGTTGTTGAGCTTTTATATTTAGGAGGTACTGGAGAATTGATAGTTGAGATCACAAATGTTTTAACAGGTGTTATTTCTGAATCTTTAGATAGTCTTTGTTCATCTGAATATATAGCTAGTATTGTTGATGAAAACGGTTGTGAAACTTCAGCGCCGTTCTTAATTGATGCTCCGCCACCTCTAGAGTTTCTCATTTCACCTACTTCCGCTACTTGCACTGGTATGAGCGATGGGTCAGCTGATATTTTCCCAGCAGGGGGAACAGGAGAGCTTACTTGGTCAGTAGTTGATACACTAGGAAATGTAGTTAACTTAAATAACCTAAGTGAGATGAGTTACACTGCAACCGTTACAGATGTGCTAGGCTGTGAAATAACAGATACATTTTCTATAAGCGTTCAGTATGTTACAGATATGGTACTCACAACTTTCCCATCTCCAGTTACTTGCTGGAATGCTGAAGATGGTACTATTACTGTTTCTGTAGATGGCGGTATTTACCCATTCACATATTTATGGAGCGATCCATTTAACCAAACTTCATCATCAGCAGTAGGACTTACTGAGGATATGTATTCTATCACTGTAACAGATTCTTTAGGTTGTAACATCACAACTGTTGAGTCAATTACTCACATTGAAGGCTGTTTATTTATCGCAGATGCGATTACGCCTAATGATGATGGTCTTAATGATGAATGGATAGTTGGAGGTTTATTAGATTTCCCGTTGTCTGAAGTTAAAGTTTATAATAGGTATGGCCAACTTTTATTCCACTCTACTCAAGGTGACGTTCACTGGAATGGTAAATACAATGACCAACGTCTTCCTATTGCAGACTACTATTATACGATTGAGTTAACACCTTACGACCCACCAATTACGGGTACAGTATCTCTAAAGTACTGAAGCTATGATAAGACTATTATTTGCCACTTTAGGGATCTTACTCCTTGCAGTTCCACTACAAGCTCAACAACGCTTTCGTAGAACCTCATTTCCTGTAAACTCATTTATTGTAAATCCTGCAGCTGCAGGTGCTGAACCTGTAACTGTGTTCGGTTCATCATACCGAAACCAATGGGCTGGATTTGATGGTGCCCCAACAACTACAATTTTCAGTGCTCATTCTTCATTACCTAACTCTATAGGGGCAGGATTAATAGTTTACTCCGATGATATGGGGGGTGCTGTATCACAAACAGGTGTTGAGATTACTGGTTCGTATAAAATCACCCTACCTAACACGGATGCAGTTTCATTCGGTTTAAGTCTTCAGGGAACTCAATTTGGATTTGATAGCAGGGATTTAAATGTGTGGGATCAGGGTGACCCTTCTTTGTCTGGCTTGGAAACAACTTTCAACGTGGATGCTTCAGCTGGAATGATGGTTTATGGAACAGACTACTCTTTCGGTGCTGCGATATCTAATCTATTAGAAAGTAATATTAATATTACTGGTGTTCAAACTGAGTATAATCAAAACATACGCCATTATAGATTTATGGGGAGTTACACATCCGACATCTCATCAAAGTTAGCAGTACAAACATCAGGTATGATTCGTCTCACAGAAGTCACACCTGCCCAGTTAGATATATATTCAAGAGCTATATACTCAGCATATCAGATTGTATATTGGGCTGGAGCCGGAGTTAGAATTGGTGATGCGGTAACTTTCTCTTTAGGATCTGAGTTTGCAAACGTTGGATTGTCTTATTCTTATGACATCACAACAGGTAGCAATGTTTTAAGTCAATATTCTCATGAGGTTAATCTCACATATGTTTTAGCTCATAAAAGAGGATTTGGAAAAGGGTCCTTAGGTTATAAAAGAATTCTTGATAGAAATAGATTAGTTAAATAGATCAGTTAAATAGACTAGTTAAATAAAATAATTATAATGAATAACTTTACTTTAATATTTACAACTGCATTGTTGTCAATGATGTTTTTACAGTCTTCTGAAGCGAGCGCTCAGTTTGTAAGATTAGACGTTGAAGAAATTGATAATGGCGGAATTGTACCTGGAAAAACTTTCAGAGTTTACGCTGTGTTCACAAATTCAGGTGATATACTTGATGCGGTTTATGGCGAAGCTAGCGCAGCCTTAAAGATTTCATCAACAAAATCTTTCTACCAACACCCTAAAGGCGGTCCTCTTTCTACTGATATCCAACGCTACGACATGTCAGTAAATCCTGAGCTTGCTTTTGATAGCTGGGTTACTATAGGTTCAGAAGATAATTACATGAATGCTCTTTCAGGATTTATCATGGAGTTTGGCACTTTTGAAACAGAAGGTGGTGAGATTTCAACTGATAATGGAGCTTGGTTCGTTACACCGGATAAGCGTCAGAGTATGGCTCCTGATTCAAAGAGGATTCTTTTAATGCAACTTACTACTGAAGGTAAAGTAAATGGATTAATTAATCTTCACGGGAGAACTAAAGCTGTTTATAAAGACGAAGTTCAAATTGGTGGAGGAGAGCAAATTAAAGCTGAAGGTTTAAGATTTATTGCTGAATAAACGAAGTAAACCTCTTTCTACATATTTTATCATTATCGCTCTTTGAGAATTAACTCAAAGGGCGATTTTTTTTACCTAAATGTTTTCCTGTAATTGAGGACTTACATTTAATCAAGTCTTCTGGAGTGCCAGAAAAGATTAGTTCACCTCCTTCTTTACCTCCTCTAGGCCCTAAGTCTAATACATGGTCAGCTGAATTAATCACATCCAATTGGTGTTCAATAACGATGATGGAATGTCCTTTGTTTATTAATCTTTCAAAGGATTCCAAGAGCTTAGCTACATCGTGAACGTGAAGTCCAGTTGTGGGTTCATCAAATACGAAAAGGGTATGACCTTGTTTTGCGCCTCGAGATAAGAAAGTGGCGAGTTTTATTCTTCCAGCCTCTCCACCACTTAAAGTATTAGATCCTTGTCCCAATGTTATGTATCCAAGCCCAACATCAAATAGGGGTTGGAGTTTTATGATGAGCTTTTTTTCAGAAGCAGACTCTGGCTTATCTTCTAATGGTCCAAAAAACAATAGAGCGTCCTCAACTGTCATCGTTAGGATTTCATGAATGTTTTTCCCTCGCCAAGTGATTTCAAGTATATCATCGTTAAACCTTTTCCCTTCACAATTTTCACATTTGAGTTTTAAGTCCGCCATAAACTGCATACCCACAGTAATAACGCCTTCTCCTAAACAAGTCTCACAACGTCCTCCAGCGACATTAAAACTAAAGTGTGAAGGCTTTAATCCTCTTGCTTTTGCTTGAGTTGTTCCGCTTAGTAAAGCTCTGATTTCATCAAAAGCCTTTACATAAGTAACAGGACAAGATCTGGATGATTTGCCAATTGGGTTTTGGTTAATAAATTCAAGAGAACTAATTGAATGAATATCACCTTCAATTAAGTCGAGTCCTTTAGAGAAAGGTGGCAAGCTGTTTAATTCAGCATCAAGTGCTGGGACTAAAATGTCGGATACTAATGTGCTTTTTCCAGAGCCGCTAACTCCTGTGACTGCAACTAAACACCTAAGTGGGAATTCCGCGTCAAATCCTTTTAAATTATTCTTTCTTGCTCCTTTGATGATGATTTTATCTTGCGATTTCCTTCTCGTTTTAGGTGTTGCAATTTCCATTCGCCCTGTTATGTAAGCGGCTGTTAGAGATTTATGATCTGCAGGAAGTTTTTTAAGTTTATCGTGATTGCCTGAAAAAACCACCTCTCCACCAAATGACCCAGCATGAGGCCCCATATCTATTAAATGATCTGCAGAAGCCATGATGTCGTCGTCGTGTTCCACAACCACAACTGTATTTCCTTTATCACGAAGTCCGTATAGCACAGATATCAGTCTTTTAGTATCCTGAGGGTGTAATCCTATGCTTGGCTCGTCAAGTACGTATGTGCTTCCTACTAGGGCGCTACCAAGACAAGAAGAGAGGCTAATTCTTTGAGACTCACCTCCACTTAGTGTTGGACTGCTTCTAAGCAAGGTTAGATATCCTAATCCTAAATTGGTAAGGCATACTAATCTCTCATTTATCTCACAAATAATGCGCTTTGCGATAATGGACTCATTTTCATTTAGTTCTAGATTTTGTATATGTTCAAGAACTTGGTCAATAGGCTGAACGAGTAATTCTGAAAGGCTAACTCCACAAATTAAGACGTTAGAGGTTTCTTTTCTGATTCGGGCTCCTTTACATTCTGGGCATGAGGCTTTCCCCCTGTACCTGCTGAGCATTACCCTGTATTGGATTTTATAGCCTTTTTTCTCTACATATTCAAAAAATTTATTCAGACCTTTAAAGTTATTTGTTCCAGCCCAAACTTTTTCTTTGTCACCCTCACTTAACTCATACCAAGGTGCGTGGATGTCCACATCATCCTCAGCAGCCCCCATGATAAGGTTATTCTTCCATTTCTGCATCCTCTCACTCCTCCATGGCGCAATTGCGTCATTATATATACTGAGTGAAGTATCTGGAATCACTTTGTCAGGATCTATTCCCAGTGTACTCCCAAACCCTTCGCAAGTAGGGCAAGCACCTACGGGGCTGTTGAAGCTAAAGAAATCCGGAGATGGTTCATGAAAGACCACACCATCTCTTTCAAATCTATTGTTGAATTCTGCTTCTTCGTCGTCTAAAACAACTGAGCAATTTCCATTGCCTTCAAAAAAGGCAGTTTCTAATGAATCTAATATTCTAGAGCTTTCTTCTCGGGCATTTCCAACAGTCATTCTATCTATGACTATCTGTAGTTTACATTTCTCTAATTCTTTCTCAGTTTTAACTGAAATTAATTCATCTATTTGGGTCGCTTTAGAATCTACCAGTACACGTGAAAATCCTTGCTGTAATAAAAGCTCTAAGTGCTTTGTGGTATTTCTATCCTCTTTATCAATCAGTGGAGAAACAATCATAAAACGACACTCATCTTTTTTACTTAGTATCTTTTCTAGTACGTCCTCGGGTTTGTCTCTCTTGACGAGCTCTCCGGAAATTGGGCTATACGTTTTCCCAACTCGAGCGTAAAACATTCTTAAGTAATCGTGAACCTCTGTTCTTGTCCCAACCGTACTTCGAGGACCCCCAGACGCCGACTTTTGTTCAATCGCAATAGCAGGAGACAGTCCGTGAATGGAGTCGACATCGGGTTTGTCCAGGCGTCCTAAGAATTGTCTGGCGTAGGAGGAAAGGGATTCAACATAGCGTCTTTGGCCTTCAGCGTAAAGAGTGTCAAACGCAAGAGAGCTTTTCCCAGACCCGCTAAGACCTGTGATAACAGTGAGTTTTTTCTTAGGAATGCCAACGTCAACATTCTTTAAATTATGCATGCGCGCTCCCCGAATCGTAATCTCCATAAGAAATGTGTTAGCTATTTTTAACACTCTAAAGTTATGCTGAGTTTTGTTTATATGAAATAAAATCGTAAATTGATAAAGTTAAATCTAAAAAACGATAACGTATAGAAACACTTTTACTCTAATTGATCCTTCTTGAGCCAGATAGACTGGTACAAATTGAACCTTTAAAGTTTAAAGTTATGCGTGCATCATTTTCAGATAGCGAGTTAATCCGTGAATACCGCGGAGGGGACGAGCAAGCCTTCGAAATTTTATTATCTCGTCATCAAGATCGTGTTTTTACGAAGATTTTTTTCATCGTAAGAGATACAGATCTTGCAAACGATTTATTCCAAGATACATTTATTAAAGTAGTTGGTCTTTTAAAGGCTGGTAAATATGTTGAGGAGGGAAAGTTCAGACCTTGGATACTCAGAATTGCACATAACATTGCTATTGATCATTTCCGTCGAAATAAAAAAATGCCACTTGTACGTAGCAGAGAAGATTTTGACATATTCACAGTTTTAGATACTGGTGATTCCCATATTGAGGATAAACTTGTTGAAGAGCAAATCCATTCAGATGTAAAAGGATTAATAAACCATCTTCCTGTGGATCAGCAAGAAGTTGTGAGGATGAGAATTTATCAGAATCTCAGTTTTAAGGAAATAGCTGAATCGACAGATGTTAGTATTAACACAGCTTTAGGGCGAATGCGATATGCTGTTATTAATCTTAAAAAGTTAGTTGATGAAAATGGAATTCAGCTCACAGCATATTAATCTTTGACCTGATACAATAACATAAACTGGAATGCGTTATAGATGAGAATAACAAATCTATATGCATGAAGCAAACTACTCTTATGGTCGAAGAGCTATCAGGTAAAATTAAAAGCCCTCGACTTTCCTCAATTAAAAATATCCTTACTTACTCCCGCTCAACTCAATTTGTGAAGACATCCATATTAGGGAATGTAAAGTTATCGATAAACTAAGTCTTCATTTAAATAACTTTTTATGGCAGCTCCAAGTGGGCTGCCATTTTTACTTCCAGTTTTAAGATAGGCCAATCGCTTCCATCTGTAGGAGTAGCAGCTAAACTATCCACCACATTCATACCTCGTATTACTTTTCCAAATACTGTATGTTCTCCATCTAAATGAGGGACTCCACCTTGAGAGTGGTAAATGGATTTTTGTTTTTCAGAATACACGACACCATTTTCTTTTTCTATTCTTGCTAAATCCCCATAGGACTTTTTACTTCCAGTGACTATGTAAAAGTCATAGCTGGAAGATCGTTTAGTGGAATTATTAGAGTAAGACCTAGACATAGCAAGAGCTCCTCTATGGTGAACGCGATTGCTTTCAATCTCAGCTTCTAGTGAATGTTGACCTATTAGATATCTCATTTCCTGTGGCCTTTCCTCTTCGCTATTTCCTCCTTGAACTACAAAGTCAGGTACGACTCGAATAAACTCACTTGGATTGTAATATCGTCTGTGTATTTTATACAAGAAATTAGCTCTGTGAATAGGAGTGTCTTTAAATAGTTCCACTACAATCTTCCCAAACTTCGTTTCCATTACCACATAATCTTCATGGTGTTCATCTCCCCATTTCATTAAAAAATCAAACGAGTTATCGTTATTTAGTTTAGGGAATCCTACTCCAAGCATAGCTCTCACTCTCGCTTGTAGCTCCTCATCAACTGTGTCAATCTTTTCGACTAGAGTTTTCAAGTGTGCACCTTCTTTCAAGTCTGTAGAAGTACACCCGCCTAGGAAAATAATAGCTGCCCAAAGAAATCTCATTTGCATGTCGCGAAACTATGCACGAAATACCTCAGGTTGTATCTTGCAATTATGAAAATCAAGTCAATTACCCTTTGCTCCTTGTTGTTGGCCATGTTGTTTGCAGTTTCTATGCCATTCACGAGTTTTTCACAAAATTGGGACGACGACGATGATTATTACGTTCCTAGTCGTCAGGGTATGGAGTTTGGGGTGAATTTTGGAGTTTACAGAGCTCACCCGAATTCAAGCATGTTTTACAACGGAGCTGGTTGGTTCGAAATAGGGGATAATCAGGCAAATCTTTATTCTATTGAGGATAGACTATCTCTTGGCAATACTGAAGACCAAATCAATAACGTCCTCAACCTTGGAGGCGGTAATTTTTGGATCCCCTTCGATTCATCTCCTCTATTAATGCCCTACGATCCAGGACTAATGATGGGTCTTAAGATGCTTTATTTCTTCAATCCAGAAAGTGCCATTGTGATGAGTATAGACGGAGTAAACCTTAAAGCTGCAGGACCTTGGACTCTAGAGACCGATTTACTTCCGGGTCAAGGACAGGGAAGTACCGATATTAAGGTTTATGGAATTTTCGGTCAAGAGCGCCGAATGATCACTACTCTGGGATATAGAACTGCGGCTTATATTATTGATAGAGCATCGTGGATATTTGAGTTTGGAGCAACAGCGACTTCAGTTCAAATTAAAAGAAACTTCATAAATATCGAAGACAACACTTATGAGCTTATCACGTTTTATAATGGTGGTGGGCAATTTTCAGGAGCTGCTAGTAATCTTACATCTACTGGATTTGGGTTTTATGGAGTGATAGGCCTTGAGGCGATGTTCGATGAAGGTGGGAATCTCGAGGCGAACTTCAGGGTGAGTAGAGATAATATTATTCTAGGGCCTGAGGTGGGAGGTTATCAAGATAAACTTTGGAATTTTGCCTTATACGTAACATGGTTAATCCCTCCTCATCTAGGTGATTTTGTGAGAGCATCATTCTAAATCATGGATAATCACGACAGCTCGAAATATATATATTAGCGTTTTTCATAAACCTAGGCTTTACCATTTTCGAATTTATAGGTGGTTATCTTACGAATAGCGTTGCAAATGATCAGATGGCATTTGATTGAGGACGTTATAGGTTTGGTCTTTAGACGGAGCATCAAAAGTAATGACTATACACGTAGTCATTAAAAGTGTGTCTATGTCCATTGAAATGTTAGAGACAAAGGCGCTTACACACCATACTTAACTCACGACACATCGAGCATTCAACTTTCGAAATAGAGTTAGAGTGTGAGGCAATGGGCGGTAGCGCTTGGTTTAAGTCTAGCTTAATTCGTTTTTCTGATCATGCCCCAAGGCTCTAGCTTTCTCAAATCAAGAGAGAACATCCAATAATTCCAAGGCTCATATTTATTACCCTCTGTAGCGTTAATGTCCTCCATCATAGAAATAGAGTAGAGGGGCATGTGAATTTTCAGAGGCCCTAAAGTGTAAGCCAAACCTGCTACTAAATCTCCGTACGATTCATCATACACAAGAGCGCCAGCAAAAGCTTCAACATTAGAAGTTACTTCATATCCTATTCGAGAACTAACCATCCATTTTTGAGCAAAATGAATTAAAGGGAGGGCTCCGTGCTCTAGAGCTGCAGCCCTAGATAATATGCCAGAGGATATGTTTCTATTCATTAGGAGCTCATCATGCATAGGGTCGTATTGTGCACCAAATCCAGCTGTCGGAATGACTAAAGGACTCCACTGCAAAGGATGTGCATCAAAATTTAATTTGGACAATCCAAGAAAGTTAACAGTCGCCCTACGTCCTTGTCTGTTTTTTCTTTGAGCAGTGTAATACACCATAGCCGTTGATGCGCTTGTATTTCGAAAAGTAGGTGGATAAATTAATATCACATCGGCAACTGGCAAATTGTAATTTTTTATTTCTAATCCCATGTAGTTTTTCAGGCCTATCATTCCCCCTCTCTTTTTTACCGCATCAAACTTAATAGAGTGAGAGATGTTATTTACAGGAGCATGAAAAACATCTGCATCTCTATAACCATTAAGTAAAACTGTTTCTAGCTGAGCTGTTGAAGCCCAATTAGAATTTACAATCTTGTTGAATTTCCTATGAATGCTAAAGCTTAACCTGTTCATAGGAACTGGGTCAAGCTCATAAATTGATTGCCCAGGATATACGATATATTCAAGAGCAGAAAACCTAGAAGCCCTGAGATTAATAGCCCAAGGTCCTGAGTGATAAGACAGGCGAGCAAGACCAGCTAGCTGGTAATCTCCTTCGTATGTAGTTTTACTTAAAAGAGGGGTTGCCATCCACTCAAAATCTCTAAAACCTAATGAAGTGTTGTGGAATGTAGCACCAAGCATAAGCCCGTTTTGAGCATTCCATGCAATAGCTGGAAGTATAAAAACCTGTGTTTTATTGCCGTCTTCTAATCTGGTTCCCATCCTTATTTGGAGTGGCTCTATTTTTTTTAAGAGACCAGAGGTTCTAATGTTGTCGTTCTTTCTGTCATAATCAAGGTCATAACGCCCTGGATCTAACCTTACAGAGGTAACGTCATATCCAGGAAGATCAATAGTAACTTTAGTCCCTGGTTCAGAAGGTTTTACCCAAGTCCGACTCACTTCTTCATCGCCATTATATGAGACTACTTCTACTGGAGATTTAAGCTCACCTGAATTTACAATCGTAACTGAATTACCACCCTTCACATTCGCTATCTTCCAATCGTTTTTACCTATAGTCTTTACCCACCCTGAGAAGAACCAATTTAAATCTTCACCACAAGAACTTTCTAAAGATGCCTGTAAATCACTTGGAGAAGGATGTTTAAACTTCCAGTCCTCGAAGTATTGCTGCATTGCCTTATCGAACTTTTCTGTCCCTAAGTATTGTCTTAAGAACGCAAAAATTGCCGCGGTCTTTTTATATGCGATCGCTCCGTAATTAGATGAAGAAAAAGCTGCGGAGTGACATTGTAGGGGTTGGGAGGTGCCAAACCGTGATGGTAAAAGCGACATTAATTCATCTATCCATCTATATTCAAAGTCTAGTAAATCTAACCTTTCCATCCACTTTTCAGAAAGCCTAGATGAGATTAACCCAAGGTCTTTACCTTCATACGATTCTAAGAGATAGCGTGTTTCATTGAGCGAATTAAGTCCCTCATCCATCCAGGCATTTGTTCTTTCATTAGAACCTAGGATTCCATAAAACCAGTTATGACCCACTTCGTGAGCGATGACCACATCTAGAGAAAAGGCACTGCCACTTTCGCCTATGACTGTAACATTTGGATATTCCATCCCGCCACCAGCAGATATAGTTCCGTCAATTGCTGTTACTTGGTTGTATGGGTAATCACCATTCCAAAGGGAGTAATAATAAGTTGCATTGCCTATATACTTAGGGGCTTCTCGCCAAAGATCCTCTTCGTTAGGTGTGAACATCACCCAAGTTGTGACCGTTCTTCCCGAATGAGGTAGCTCGATAGAGTCTTTGAGAACTTTAAAACGTTTATCGGCAAACCAAGCAAAATCGTGAATGTTCTTCTGATGATAATGAAGAGTCTTTATTAATCTAGATGAAACAGGAAACTCACCGAGAGTGTTTTTTGTAAGACCTAAATTGTCTTTTTGCTCAAAGTACTTTCTGGTATCCTGGTCAATTTTATTTAGGCGAGCCAATTCAGATTCATTGTCATTTTCCTTAGAGAGTGGCATGTCGCCAGTCGCGCCTATGGTGTAGTTGTCGGGTAAGGTGATAGTAACATCGAATGAGCCGAATTCTGAATAGAACTCTCCTTGATCTAGGTAAGGCATTTCATGCCAACCGTCTCGGTCATAAACAGCCGGCTTAGGATACCACTGTGTGATTTGGTATGATTGCCCGACATGTCCTAGGCGAGAAATCTTGCCACTTGGTATTCTAACTTTAAATGGTGTGTGAATTTCTATCGTTTCTCCCGGCATTAGTGGTGTTCTTAATAAAATCTTAACGATATCGGGATGCTCTGTGTGAAATTCCCAAGAGGTTGATTTGCCATCGACTTTAAAGTCAAGGCCATCTATTCCCCCAAGGTCTTTTGCCATAGCATAGAAAAGAAAAGTATTTCCTCCACCTAATTGCTGTTTTGCGAGTGCACTTTTCCCACTGCTATATGCATTAGGCCAAACATGGTACCACAAATACTCCAAACTTTTTTCACTATTATTCGTATAGTTAGTCCAAATTTCAGCATTTAATTCGTGCTCCACATCATCAAGACTCACATGTATATTATGGTTGACAGTTTGTTGAAAGTAGGGAGGAATAATGTCAGTTTGGGCAGAAAAGGAAGAGAAAATCCAAGTAAGCAAAACGGACAGCAAAACGGATAGTAGTTTGAAAACCTTATTCATGGAGTACAAGTTCGTATTTTTAGGACATGAAAATTAAAAAACTCGTTTATTCAGCAATATTATTTGCTGGTATTTTAAGCTTGAATTCTCAAATGTCAGCTCAAGATAACTTAAAATTCAATTACGCATTCACTCCTATGATTGAATTAACAGAAACTTCTGTTAAAAGTCAAGGACAAACTGGAACTTGTTGGAGTTACGCAACTTCTAGTTTTCTGGAATCTGAAGCTGCTCGTTTAAGTGGGCAAGTTGTAGATTTAAGTGAAATGGCATCTGTTCGCTATACTTACCCTAAAAAGGCTGAGATGTATATCCGACTTCAGGGAAAACATCAATTTAGTGCTGGCTCACTTTGCCACGATGTTATTAACGCTGTGAGAGGGTGGGGGTTAGTTCCTCAAGATGTTTATTCAGGTTTAAAGGATGGTGAAACGGTTCACAATCATGCTGAAATGGACAAGGCTTTAAAAGCTGCTGTTGACACAATATTGACAAAGCCTACAGGTAAGCTAGACGTTAACTGGATGGAATCCATCACTGCTATATTAGATGATTATATAGGTCCACAACCTACACAGTTCGAGTATGAAGGCTCTACATACACTCCTGAAAGCTTTAGAGATTACTTAGGTATTAACCCTAATTCTTACATTAACATAAGTTCTTTTAACCACCACCCATTTGGTGCTAGTTTTATTCTGGAGGTGCCGGATAACTTCAGCAATGGTGAGTTCTACAACATTCCTATTGATGAGATGCAGAGAGTGGTGGAAGGTGCTTTAGCTGGGGGGTACACAGTTGCTTGGGATGCTGATGTTAGTGAAGCGGGATTCAGTTTCAAGCACGGTTTGGCCTTAATGCCCGCAGAAGGTGAGGAGTGGAAGCTATGGAAAGAAGAAATTCAAGAAGCTGTTGTAACTCAGGAGTCTCGTCAAGTCGGTTTTGAAGACCAAACCACAACAGACGACCATCTCATGCATATCACTGGACTTTCCATGGATCAATCCGGTAAAAAATATTTTGTGATTAAAAATAGCTGGGGACAGAATAATCTCTACGGTGGTCATCAGTATATTTCAATGGCGTATTTTAAAGCAAAAACCATCTCTATTTTAGTTAATAACGATGCTGTAGTTCGAGCATTTCAGAATAAATAAAATTCAAATAATGTTAGACAAACTCGAGAAACGAAAACTTCGTCAACAATTATTCTATCACCTTGATGGACTAGCTATGAGTGGTGTTGTGCCCGTCCTAGAGGAATGGGGAGTGCTAGAGAGGGTTTTTCGTTCTTCATGTGATGTCGATCAACTTGCCGCAGAATATCGTGCTAATTCAGGATATTTGAATGTTGCTCTACGAATGCTTTGCTCCCAAGGACTGCTAGAAGCTGCTCGAGCAGAGGATATGATAAACTATAGACCAGCGGTAGGCAAGGTCCCTACAGATTGGTATGTACACAGTAGCTCTTATGCAGCAGGTAGAAAGTGGATGATGTGTGCCGTAGGTTCATGGAATACACCTGAGAAGGCTATGGCTCCAGGTGATTTGATGGCAATGGAAGTTTTAATGGACGCTTGGGGTGATATGCCTGATGAAGGTATAATGTCTCGCATAAAAAGTCACTTAGAAGGTGCGCTTGTTGCTCCATTTCTTGTGACTCTAGGCACTCTTCATGGAACCAAACCTATTATGTCATGGGATGATCATAACTCTGCTGTTCTAAAAATGCATGAATCAAAACAAGAGGCTTGGGGAAGGATCATGGTGCTCCTGGGGTGGGATAAAACAGATAAAGGCGCTTTCTTTATAGAGCGTTCAGCTGCCTATGGTGTTACGACTTCGTACTTTAAGACTTTTATTTGGTCTAGAGAATTAATTTTCGGAGATGGCTCTTATTTATGGCGAAATAAACCAGGTGATCCAGAAACTCACGTGGATAGAACCTTAAATGTTTGGGGGTCAGGAGGAGCTCATAAAGCCTACTTCACCCATTTAGATGAAGTAATAAAAGCGATTTTCAATTCACCACTCGAAACGCAACCTGTGGGTCTGTGTGATATGGGATGTGGAAATGGGGCTTTGTTGTTGCACTTGTTAGATGTCATAAAGTCCTCAACTTTAAGAGGTGAAAATCTAGAGACTCACCCTTTAGAAATTGTTGGAGTTGATTTTAATCAAGAAGCTCTTATAGCTACAGCCGATCATTTTAAACAAGAAAATGTAGATGGACATTTTGTTTGGGGAGATATCGGAGATCCCGATCAACTTGCCCTGGATTTATGGAGGATTCATAAAATCCGCTTAGGTGATCTTATGAGCGTACGTTCTTTCTTGGATCATAATAGAGTTTATAACAGACCTGTTATTGATAGGTCTGATAAAGCAATCACAACAGGAGCGTTTGCATTTAGAGGTGAACGTCTTAAATTAAGAAATGTAGAGCAAAGCTTAAAAGAACATTTTCTTAAATGGTCACCGTATGTCGCTGAACATGGTCTTCTTGTTGTAGAACTTCATACCATTGACCCTGAAGATGCAGCTGATCGTCAGGGAGGTATGCCTGCCTCAGCTTACGATGCAACACATGGATTTGCAGACCAATACATAGTAGAAGTTCCTGTATACGATGCTATGGCGGCAGAGGCTGGATTGTCAATTGATGAATCTTTCTCACGAACTTTTCCAAAAGAATTGCCAGCTACAGTTAGCATTAGGTTCTTTAAGGCTTAACTTCGCGGAGTTATAAAGCGTTAATTAACAATTGTTTATAACCTTTGTGGACTCCTTGTTAATTCCTTTCTCCTTATTTACTTGATTTATATAAGAAAAAAGTTGCTTATTTGTTTCAAGCAATGTGGCTGAACCCCCGAAAGGGAGGAGCTCTAGAAATAGAAATCCAGAAGTTACACGAGAAAGTATTCAGGTGTTAAAATTTGATTCGTCTCACCCCATACCGATTGAGGTTTGGATTGCTTACCTAAGCTGCTTACGCAGAAGAGGTGTTCGGTTTTGATAAGTGTTGAGTCCTGAGAATGGATGGGTTTCGCAAGAGACCACTAAAATTAAGCAGCATGCATATTTTAGTTAACTATTTGAAAAACGCACTTGAGCTTGAGTTTAACTTTAGTTGATCTTAAGTCCAAATGTGACTAAAGCAGAGGAGTGCCCCATTTTAAAGTTTTCTTTTTAATGGTAAAATTTAAGAAAGAAGACAAGATCCCTATCGAATCTTCTGGCTTTAAATTCTCAGTAATCCTTCAGTACGAACTGTGTCAGTGAGAGCTGCACAACGCCGAGTCTAGCTAATTAAGGCAAAACTCGGTTTTCCAAAGGGCGTTTCTATCTGTGTTCCCACAGTTTTAACTCCTTAGGATGCCAGCCGTTCGATTGAGATTAACATTGATATTGATCGGACCGGAGAGAGACTAGGGCCTTGTGCCCTAGCCCCTCAAAGGCACTTCATCCCGGTTCAGGTGTGAAGGCTGGAGGATCCGCAATGGTGTTTGCAAAGGCTGATTGTTATGATTTATCTTGACATTCTACCCAAGCCACCGCTGCGGATTTCTTATTTCCATTTTTTTAAGTGAAAAACAAAGATTATAGTTGCATTGGGCAGTAACCTGATTATCTTTGCCGTCCGATTATAGCTATATAACTTAATTGGTGACTTGGCCCTGTAGCTCAACTGGATAGAGCATCGCAT
>TARA_B110000459_G_scaffold32548_1_pt1 | contig 17853 bp, 12 predicted proteins | sample TARA_B110000459 | Tara Oceans TARA_B110000459 (sample SAMEA4398296) | marine metagenome | biome: Polar Biome; feature: [SRF] surface water layer (ENVO:00010504); material: water (ENVO:00002006), including particulate matter (ENVO:01000060) such as... | depth 5 m | reverse complement strand
TTAATACATTCAGATGTTGCACTTACAAATGTGTGGTTACTGCCTGCTGCATCCCCAGTTGCTTTTCCAACATTGATTGTAATTGTTGTGCTTGTTACTGCAAGTACAGGTAAATATGTTTCGAATACACCAGCACTGCTCGCTTTTGGATACGCAATTTGTACTGTGTTACCATCATATGCACAAGTAAATGTTAGACTCTCGTTGTCTAGTTTAACGTAAGACCCTAATGTTAACGTGTGTGTTGAAATATCCAACACCATCACACCAGTTGTGTGGTCATATGAGGCACCGCCTGGTGCCGATTGTGGAGTATATCTTCGTCCACCAGCCATTTTAGGATGGACGGAGCACACTGCATATAAATCTGCTACACTTCCAACTACTCTAACTTCTCTAGCAGTTGCGACATCAAAGCCAGCAATATAAGCTGCTCGGTCTGTCACTTTTAAACCGTCTAACCAATATTCTACACTTGATCCATTTCCAAGTCCAGCTGCCGCATCTTTAGCTACATTGTGTTCAGTACCGCCAGCATGTTCACCGTCAGCAGTTGTACTAAAGTACATCGGATGCCCTACATTTGATACGTCATTCTGTTCAAATATATACATTCTGTGTTTAGTATCCATCTTAATAGCTTGTGATTCTTGGCCATCAAATGTATATCTATTGCCATGACCATTATTATAAACTGCTACTTTGATTGTTTTTCCAGCATAGCCATGTTGGATATCATTAATAAGAAGTCTATGCTTGGTTCCTGGATTTAGGTTTGTTTGTATGTTAGCAACCTTGGCTGTATACTTTGTTGTTATTAATTTTGCATTTGTTAATACTGTACCATTAAGAATTCTAGTTGCGGTACCGCCGCTAGTATAAGCAGTAAATCCTGTTCCGTCTACTGTAGTAGTTAACCCAGAATCAGTATATAATTCAACTGTGTTTCCTGTTATATTGCCTGCATAGTAATCATTTCCGTTTAGCTGTGTCATACCAGAAACGCCATTGACGTTTTGAATAAGTTGACCATTTGCATATCCATGACTTGGCATTGTTAAAATAACCGGATTACTTCGTGTTGCATCGGATACTGTAACTGTAACAAAGCCCCATCCTGCAACTGCTCTCGTATCCAAATAATTGGTCATATCTGAGTTAGTACAAAGTCTAAAAGAAGTTGTACTAACTACATCTGCATACCAAGTTCTGTTGTACATAGATGCTGTTTGATGACTACCAAGTAGTGCTTGCCATTCTGTTTCAACAACTGTGCCAAATGCAAGGTCTTGACCTTCAGATAGCCCATGTGCTCCGCCTTTTGTTGCGGTTCCGCCTGATGTATATGCTGTATATGCTGTACTGTCAACACCCAAGGTAAATGTGTTTGCATCTACTACTGTAATAGTGTAGGCAATTGTATTAACCTCTGTCATTCCAACTACCGCTGCTAATGTAATAATATCATTAGTAGAAAATCCGTGTGCGGTTGCAGTTACACTAGCTGGATTTGCCGCTGTTATCGCGGTAACTGTAGCAACAGATTCTGTTGTAATAAGTGCTTGTTGGTCAATACTAATGCCAGTTACTAACACTGATTCGCTATCAGCATCTGCGCCGGTTATTATATCACCAACTGTAAATCCATCAGTTGTGTTTAATGTAGCAGCTACATACTCTACTGTGTCTCCGTATACATATCCACTTAGTGGATATTCACTCGTATCAAAACCTTGCGAAACTGCACCGTATTCTCCGTAACTGTTGTTACCGTTTAGCGCACGGATTTTACCGCCGCCTGTGGCAGCATATCCATAATCATTGTAATATGTAAAGCAACTAACAATCTCACTGAGACCATTGTCTTTAATCCAAAATCCTACACCACCATCATGTACTTGTGTAAATGTGTGGAATACCATACTACCCGCTGTACCTGCTGCAACCACCGATCCGTCCACAATAGCACCAACGCCTCCACTTGAGAAAGCACTTGATTCTTTAATGTATGGTGATTTAAGCAGGGTTGCGCCTGGTTCAATTCTTAAAAATACACCTCTAACTGTTGATTGTGTAATATCACTTGGAACAGTGTCTTCAAACCCAGTCATACCTCTGAGAAGAACGCCTTCAATCATCGTACCGCTGTTAACATACAGCATAGTTGATTGAGAGTTTGGTGTTACACCGTCATCACTAATACCAATACCATAGCCATTGTCATTTACAGTGTCTGGTTGGATGATACAGTTACGTTGTCCGTCGCCGACAATTGTTACATTAACTGGTATGTGTATTGGAAGTTGTTCGTTATATGTACCATCTTTAATAAAGATAGTAGCAGGTGTTCTATTTGCGATATCTGCATTAATGTATTCACAAGTATATTTCAAACTTGCAAACGCAAAGTCAATTGCAGTCCCGTGATTCACGTCATCTGCACTACTAGTACTGTCTTCCGACACATAAAAAATCTTATCATTAGCGCCACTAAACTGCCAGCTATAGTTCACACCATCCGGTGTTTGTAGATACTTACCAGCTTGTCCTGTAGCAGATGGAAGGACGTAACTAGCACCAACAACAAAGCTATTCCACTTGCCATTACCGTTATCAATAAAGAAGTCTGCACCAGCTACGTGATCTTGTGTTGCAATGTATGTACTAACACTTTCACTAACAATATCATCTTTAATATATGTCGTGCCTGCAGCCCATGCACCCACATAACGTACTCCACTATTAAACTTTGTCCATTTTGACGGAATAGCAGCAAGATCAGTGTTAAACGTACCTGAAGTATGACTTACAGCAACAATAAAAGTGTTACCACCATAGTTAACAACATCGTTAATTGCATAAAATGTTGAGGTTACCCATTCTCCTCTGGCGTTTACACCTGTTGTAAATTCTTTCCAAACACCTGGATTTGTATCTGGAGAAAATGCTTGGTTATCACTAACTGCTTCATATGTGTTACCGCCAAATCTTACAGTCTCACCAATTAAGTAGGCTGTGGCTGTGTTCCAAACACCTTTGAAATCATTACCTGTACTAAACAGTTCGAAGTAACCTACATTAGTAGGCGGCGTTCCTGTTGATTCAGCAGTACAGCGATAAATGTTTGCACCGTATGCTACTAAGTCTCCAGGAACATATGCAGTAGATGCATTATATACACCCTCTGAACTAATGCCTGTTACAAAAGTCTCCCAGTAACTTGTGTTTGTTGGCAAGTTACCTGTTGAATCTTGTGTAGCAATATAAACCTGTGCACCATATTTAACAACGTCATTTGCTTGGTAAGTTGTGGAAGGGGCATATGTGCCTTCCCACTGAATACCATCAGCGAATTGACTCCAGTATGCTGCATTTGGTGGTGTCTGTCCTTGGCTATCAGCTATAGCAATATATACTACACCACCATGTGCAACGCCATCTCCCACTCTATATGAGATTGTATTATCCCATGTTTCACGGAATTTAAAACCTTCTACCATTAGTACCCAATATGCTGGGTCTGTTGGGAGGTTTGCTGCTGTTCTAACTACATTGCTGTAAACATAAACGTTTCCACCATACTTTACGATGTCATTTACTTCATATGTAGTAGCTACATTCCAGTCTCCTGCAAAGTGAAATCTAAGTTTACCAAGGTCTAATATTGTTGCCATTTTTGCGTCCTACTTTATCTTACTTATTATATTTATGCCAGGAATACCATTTGCAAATGTCCTGTTGCGTGATTAAATTGAAACTCTATTGAGTCAGAACTCCAAAAATGTTGTTTGTAATCATCAGTTCCTATGTTGTCTGGATCTGGTATTATTACAGGTGTAGTGCCATCATTGATAACTTCAACAGTACAATCCCCAGTAGCTGGGTCTAATTTAAACCCATAAAATGTTTTATCACCGTATTGAGTTCCAGTATATATTCCACCAGTACTATCTGAGTTTGCCATTATAATGCCTCTTTCAATAAGCTAAGGGTAACGGTAAATCCGTCAGTTTTTGCACTAGTAGTCTTGACTTTAATTGCGTCACCATTTTGAATATAGATTTTATTGTCTTTTGCTATATCAACCACAGAATCTCCCATAACTTTAAGGTTATGTGCAAGATGTGTGACTGTTGTGTCTGCATGTACTAGTTCAATTGTAATTGGTAAGGCACTACCGTATACATTAGCCACATAACAACTGTGTATAAAATGCGATCCAGCGCCTACTGTTAACAATGTTGTACCTGAAACTGCTATAGTAGCAGTTTTATAAGTTTGCATAGCTTGTACCAAGTTAATTTCCTTACTTTAATATATTTATCCAATTATAGATTTAAAAGTTGGAACAAACTATTGCCACCACCGCCACCGCCACTTGCTGTTCCTGGAACCCATTGTGTATTGGCTGCATCGTATACAATTGTTTGTCCATCAGTTGGCGGTGAAGTGTTAGTATCTACATTACTTAAATCTCCCAGTGTACTAGGCACTGGTGGTTTACCTGTAATATTTGTCCAAGCAAGATTACCTATAAATTCACTTGCTTCAACTGTAGCTAATGTATAACCAGTAGCACTGGTATCAATGGTGCTACTGTCTGTAAAATTTTGTGTGCTATTTGTAAAAAACTTAAAATTACCATCACTAGCATCTCTAAACACCCCACTGGCTCGATCAACACCACTAACTTCATACTTTCCAATTAGTCCAGTATCTACATTAACACTGGGATTGTTATTAAGTAATATTAATGGGCTTTCTGTACTAACAGTGGTTGTGTTGTTGATGGTTTGTGTACCAGTGACTGTGATATCACCAACTTCAATACTATTAAATATTACATCATCTTTGTTATATATATTATCCCAGTCTATACGGCCTTCAAATTCATATGCTTTTAGTGTTCCGCCAGTATAGCTTGAATGTGTTTTATCTAGTGTTGCTCCCACAGCTGGTGTATAATTTGTATAAAAGTTAAACTTGCCATCACTTGCATCTCTAAAGATACCTGCTGTTCTGTTTAATCCATCATTATAATTATATATCGTACCAATGTCAATAAAATCAGTATTATTTCCAACTGCTAAAAATATTTTACTATCTGCTACTGAAAGAGTTGCTTGGTTGACTGTGGTAGTTGTACCTGAGACATTTAGATCGCCGCTAATGTCTACATCTCTTGCACTAATATCTCTTACAACAATGTCTTGTACATTGCCACTACCTAAGTGTGTGTCGACTCTAGCGTTGGTATAATATAAATTTGTGCCTTCAGTTAAGTCGCTAGTTGTTTTAGTAGCAAAATTATTATTAAAATTCTGTGTTGTCCTAGCCTCTGTATAATAGAGATTAGTTGATCCTTCCGCTACTGTATCAGTATCACCCTGTGTATATGAAAATACACCTGTTGCATTGTTATAAGATAACTGTATGCTGTTTTCACTAATGGCAGCTCTTGCTCTTGTGTCTGTATAATATAAGTTACTACCTTCAGCCAAGTCTGTTGTTGACTTAGTAGCTAACTGTGTATCCCAGTCTGTGTTGGTGTAATGAGCTAAGTCAGATATTTGGCTTTCAGTGATTGACAGTGCTGCTTGATGTTGTGTTACATCTGATTCTGTTACAGTGTAATCTGTAATGAATCCTGCTGTGTTAGTATCGATAACTGTTTGTGCTCTAGCATTTGTGTAATATAAATTTGTAGTACCTTCGCTAAGATTATTAGTATTTTTGGTTGCAAGATCTATATCGAACTGTGCAGAATCTCTAGCCGCAGTATAATATAAATTTGTAGTACCTTCGCTAAGATCATTAGTGTCTTTAGCTGTAAATGCAGCATTAAATTTTGCTTGTGTATAGAATAATTTTGTGGTACCTTCAGTGATATCGTCAGTAGTACCGCCAATACCACTTAATGTTGGCGGTGTGAAAGTAAACACTCCAGTTGCACTGTTATAAGAAAGATCACCATTACCAGAAGCAACCCCTTCTGCACCAACAGACAGGTCGCTAAATCCTATGCCACCGCCAGCACCAGCGCCTACAATAGTAATTGTTTTAGTTGCACCTGTACCGCTTGCTGTAACGCTTGATCCTACAAAATTAATGGTTGTAGCAGCGGTAGCGAGTGATACACCTTCTTCTTGTACAGTGATTGCGCCACCAACTGTTGACCAACTGTAGTCTGTACCATCGTAAACTAATGCTTGTCCTGACGTTGCACTACTTAAATTTAAGTGTGTATCCACATCTTCATCTGCATATCCCGCAGGGGCATTTGCAAAAGTAATATTACCATTGCCGTCTGTTGTTAATATTTGATTAGCAGTACCATCCGTTGTTGGATAGAGAATACCACTAATACTTACTTTACCGGTTCCGTTTGGTTGTAAAATAATATTGGCGTTGCTTGTACTTACTATGCTTTTGCCGTTAATATCTAAGTTACCACCAAGTTGTGGTGTTGTATCAGAAACAACGTCAGTGACGCCAATTTGTCCCCAAGACGTTCCGTCGTAGCCTTCAAAACTTGCTGTTTGTGTGTTAAATCTAAGTTGCCCAGTTGCTGGGCCTGGACGCTGTGCAGTGTTGCCTACTGGAACAGCTATCGCACCTGTCGTGTTTACTGTAATTATACCCGAAGTGGATGTAATTCTATCTCGTTGATGATCATAATTTATAGCCATATAATACTCTCACATATGTTTCAAGTATTTAGCAGTGTTAGATATGATATCACATCTTTAAGGTTGGGCTAGTGTATTATATTGACGAACAGTTGTTCGGTTAATGACATACAGCTTTTCGCCATCCTTTCCATAGGCAAATGCACTGGGCCAATTGGTACTGGCATAGTCAGCAGAAGGGAGTAAAAATCTCGTACTAGCCCCGTCATATGTGGCAGTAGATATATCGTATGCGGTGCTAAGTGTATATGTTTTTATTTGTCCTGACGATGCTCCGAGAACAAGTAGTTTCGTGCCATCATTATTAAACTCTATGCCATAGCTATAATCACTAAAGTCATAAAAGCCGCTGAGCGCAATTGTACTATAAGTTAAGGTTGATATATCCCATGGAGTACTTAATGTGTATGTGTAGATTACGACATCACGTACTAACACATAAAGAATTGTGCCAGTAGGATCAAACAATAAATCTCTAGGGTTATCATCTTGGTCTCCAAGGCCAATATTAGACGAGCTGTTTGATCCTCTTGTGGTTAAATCCCAGGCTGTAGAAAGATTAACTTGAATTATAGATCTATTGCCTAGCGTTGAAACATAATAAACTGACGTGCCGTCTGGCTTGAATTTCATAACACGGAAATTAGCACCAACTGTTGGCATGTAAGTATCGCTATCTGCCGCAGTAGATATATCCCAAGCAGTGGATAGGTCATGCTTTCGTATACCCCATCCAGATCCGCTACTGTCATGACCTATAAACATTTTTGTTCCATCAGTGCTAAACTCAAGGCCCCATGGTTGGTCGTATGACTCAAACCAGTTGATCGAATATGTATTCTCAAGAGTGGCACTTGAATTATAATATGGATCAGGTGTGGTAAACGCTGTTCCTCCCATTGCACTATGAACACTACAGTAATAATATAATACCGGAGCATCAGCTATAACAACTATTTCTGTATAAGCGTCTGTTGATCCAGGAACACCATTATATGTTACTCCATTGGTATATTCTACGCCGCTGTTATGTATACCATTTATTACTGTTGAAAGCCGAAGTGGGTGTCCATTATTAGTACTGTCACTTTGATCAAATCTATATGTAGATCCTTCATTCAGTGTTGCTTGTTCTTGACCATCTATAAGAAATTTACCGCCCGAAACAGTAACAACCAATGGTATAAATGTTGGCTCATCTGAATATGTTAGCCCGTCATGGTCCCATTTTCCAGGGTCAGATCCATCACCATAATGGTGTGATTTCCAGTCGGCATTCCATATTGAATATGAAATTTTTACTGCTCCCCTATTACTTTTTGGAGTGATACGTGCAATACCGTTAGTATCTCTAGGAGTAACTGGTTGGGGGATTGATTGATTTAATTTCGTCATGCATATATTTATGATGACATTTCTTGAAAGAGTTGGGTAGCAAAGTCAAAACAAATTTTTGCTTCATCTGCCAAATCATCAGACAAACTTTCTCTAATTTTATCTTTAAGTTCATCAACAGGTTTGTCAAATTGATAAAACTTTCCACTACCAGGAATACGTTTGGCGATCATTTGTCCGCCACTCAGGTCTCCCATATGCCTTACATACAAGTGTGCTAAAAGTTTTTTTGGATCATTCAAAATACTCTTAATGTGCTCTAGATATTCAACTGTACTAGGCAGCATTGTGTGTCTATTGTCTCCTTCAGGAAACAACTCTTCATAATCTTGCTGTATTCGTCTAGCTCTGTCAATACTTGAATCTGGTATCAATCCGTGTGCTGCACTACATACTTCAAGTACATCATACATTTTGTGCTGATTAAACAAATATTGACCGTATTGTTCTTCACTAATTTTACCACTCATTAGGACCTTAACAAAGTCCTGTCGTTCGGCATTTTTGTGGTGTTCCCACGTAAGTTCTTTAAGATTGTTCATGATATTACTTTAACAGATTTTTAAGTTTTTGTCAAGAAAAGACCACCAGTAAATATAAATGAACCTGACATCCCACTTCCAGGATATGCTGTACTAACTGGTATAGTTGCTTGATAAAGTATTCTACGATCTGCACTTCTGAGAGCATTGTAATCTCCACTCCAACTTGCCGTGGGGCTTGTTGGTTCAGTACCTTCGTACATGTCAACATCAGGCTGTATTTCTACACTTGTCTTGATCCAATTGCGTAATTCTTCATATGTCCAACCTCTGTTATATTGCATTACAATTGCTAGAAATCCAGCAGCTACAGGACATGCTGCGCTGGTACCACTAAATCTTGTGTCTCGACAAGCAGCAATCGCTGTTAATCCACTATAACTAGCGTCTGATCTAGCAACATTTAATCCAAAAGTATCTTTTGTTGCGGCTAGTGTTCCGTCTCCTGGCGCAAATAAATCAATAGCACTTCCCATATCACTATAGTTTACTTTTCTATCTTGATCATAACTATTAGTCATATCATCGTCTAAACAACCAATGTTAATGGCTGGAAACTTGACTGTGGCATTGCCTTGTGCAGTTTGTGATTCTGTTTTACCAATGTGTTGCGGAAACCCTCTTCTGTTTGTTGATCCTGTTACGTTATACCCAAACTCATTAAATGTATCTTGATAAAATGTATTAGTATTGTTATTACTAATACGGTTATCATAGTTTGGATGGTCAGGTGTTACTTGCTGTTGATTACTATTACCTGCTGAGGTTATCATAATAACACCTGCTTGTGTAAGTTCGTCGCCAGCTTGTGTCATGCTGTTGTCATACATTTCTGATTTCCAACGACCACTATCTCCCTGTTGTCCTAACCAGCTAACAAATCCCGGCTCAGTTTGAGGAATAACTGCGCCAGCGGCGTCTGTTGCAGTAATATACGGCTCTCCAACTCCACTGTAAGCGACTGCGGCATCCGCTCTCCAGTAGTAATGAGTGCCGCTTTTATACCAATTTCTAAATCCCCAACTGTTTGAACTTAGTGTCGGATCTTTTGTTCCGTATGTTGGGTTTACTGGTTTGTACTGATGAAATACTTTTTGCAAATCAAAACCAATTTCAAAACTACCTGGGTGGTAAGAACCGTATAAATTTAAAATCCATTTGTTAGCATTGTATGCCCAACCATGTGTACGTCCAAATATTAAACTAGCGCATTGTGTGCCGTGCGTACCATCTGTAGGGAATGTTGTATTACTACCATTAGCTCTATCTCTAGTATAGCTGTCACTAACTGGTATATTTCCAAATGCTGCTAAACTTGCACTACGTTGACTACTATTTTGCCACCAACTACGTGCAACACTTTCTACAGGAACAGTTGTGCCATCCCAACGTGTTATAAGTCTATTTGCGGCATCTGCATCAAACCAAGCTGCATCAATATAATAAGGAGCGTCTAATACCAAATCTAAGCAATCACAAATACCATTACCAGGTAACACATTGCCGCCCACATAGTCAGTTGGATTTACTGCGTTTGTAACACCACTGTTGATAAATTCAGTATGTCCTATCCAGCTAGCATTATCAGCACAAATAATGTCAACGTTCTCACCAGCACCTACCTGTTGTACCTTACTGCTGATAGCAACATTTTCATTTGTTGTTGCAGTTTTCCACGGATTTTGTTTTGTTTGCATTCTATACAATGCTGTTGTACGGTTTAATGTAGGTTCTGCATTTGTAAAGTTACTTTGTACACTACTACCGCCAACAGTCCACATTTGATAGTTATTATATGCAGTTGGCCATCTATCAGTTAGTGTATTGTAGGTTGCACAATGTAATTCTTCCCAAGGTGGCATATATGTTTCAGGATATTTTTCAGGGCTTTCTCCAATAAATTTTACACGAACATCTGTTTCTAATGAAGCTGCTTCTGACTCAGTAAGTAAGTAAGATCCACGAGTTGGACTATGTAATTTTTCATCTTCTACTATAACTTCTCTACTTGGTACACTAGCGTATGTGTTACCATCTGCTATTAGTTCTGCGTGTAGTTCAGCCCATTGTATTGTGGTGTGTGTTCCTAATGTATAATACTTTTCACTCATGTTAGATCCTTAAACAATATTAATTACGTTGCCCATACTTGCATGGCTTGTACATTGGTAGTAAAGTGTTGTAGGTGCTCCCATAGGTACTGTGAAAACAATATTTCCTGACGATGCACCGTTGTTTGTTACACCTGTGCTATATGCTGATCCACCATTACTTAATCTAATTTGAAATGGATGACTACCGCCTGAGTTGTTAACAAAGTTATAAGTTTCGCCTCTACGCAAATAAAGAATTGGATCGTTTGTATTAGCAGTAAAGAATTTTGAATCTGAAGCAAACACATAATCACTAGATCCGTTGGCTGTCATTGTAAACGTATGCTCTAAATTTGTAATATCTCCCCACGCACTATCACCGTACCCTTCAAAAGAGCTAGTGGTTGTATTGTAACGGATCATACCAGTTTCACCTGTAGGCCTCAGAGGTGTACTACCACGCGATATTCGAACAGCACCATTATCCCCGATTTCTACGTCAGCGTATGTTGGGTTAATTGTAAGTAGGGTTTTATTAGTACCAAATCTCATTGCGTTAAATATTATTTTGCCACTTTCTGTGCCGTCGGTAATTGAACGTGTGGTAAATTGAATAGAACTGTAAGCTATATCTTCAGCTGCATCGTTTTTACCGTCATGAGCTATTGTAGCAAAGTCAATAGTGCTGGGTGATACAGTATCATGCTTTAGACTTATATAAGGTCCAGCAAACCCATCATTTATAGCTTCAAAGAAATAAGCGGGCACTGAATCAGAAGTACGTTGAAAGTACATATCATCTGTTGCTGATGTTATTATGCTTTTTGTACCAGTATTGTACATTTGAAGCTCAGCTGCTGTACCAAATGTAATTTTATTACTATTAGTGGCCAAATCACCGCCAAGTTCTGGTGTAGTATCGTCTACTACGTTGGCTAATCCACCGCCGCCACCACTTTGTGCCACCCAGGCATAGTCAGTTCCATTCCAACTTAGTACATAACCACTAGTTGGATTGCTTTGATTTAAGTGGGTATCTACATCGCTGTCAGCATATCCACCGCCAGAACCACTTAATGCTGACCAGCTACTGTTCTGATAACCTTCTAGTCGGGCATTTGTGGTGTTGTAAATCATATCACCATTTTCACTAGTCTTAGCATCACGTTGTGTAGTTGTAAAGCTAGAAAATTTAAATGGACTTTGTGACACTTCTACTCGGTCAGTTGCGCCTGTTCCTGCTTGCAATTTTATATCTGTCGTGCTAGTAAGTGTAGGTGTTCCTGATCCTCCACCAGTAATTATACCAGTAACTGTTAGATCGCCAGTTACCTCTTCATTTCCTGAAATGGCGCTGTTGCCAGCAACTGTTAAATTTGTATTAGCGATAATATTTCCACTAGCACTAATATTTCCTGTTGTTGCTATATTACCAGTACCGTTAATATTATTTGAATTTAGATCTAAGTTTCCACCTAGCTGTGGAGTTATATCAATCACAACACTTGTAATTCCACCAGCTGATGCGCCAACGTTTGTTAATCCGCTACCATCCCCACTAAATGATGTTGCTGTTACTGATCCAGTAACATTAAGGTTTTGTTCGAAATTTGATGCCATGGTAGTCTCCTGTTAATAGTATTTATAGAATTTAGTCATAAAAAAACAGGACCCGAAGGCCCTGTTTTATTTTTAAATATTTACATATATTATGTAAAGTTAAGTTCGTTTGAAGTAACTGCAATTTTTGCAAGATAGTCAGCAGCATTACCAAGCGAAGAAGCTTGGTTGCTTAGTTCTACATAACCATAACGTGTCATGAAGCTAACTACTGGCTCAAATGTGTTCGGGTCTAGGACCGTTCCACTTGACATTAGTGGGATGTATGGGCAATAGAATGCGGCTGCATCTGTTTCTGTTGCGCCTTTATATCCAACTAGTACGTCATCGTTAGCTGCATACTGGTTAACATAAATTCTCATAGTACCGTTTAGTGTACCAACGAATTTAGTGTTTGTAGGTGCTTCAAAAGTACCTTCAGTTGTGCGAGCAAATGCTGATGTAGTTGCACTCTGTAGTACTGTTAGTACTGTTGGAGAAACAACTGCCCAGTTACCTGCGCCACGACGTGTACGTGCTGCAATTGTGTTTGCATTTTTGTTGATTAGAACTGCAAGTGCTGCATGCTCGTCACCAACAAAAGTAGCTGTACCTGATACGCCGGCTTGACCGTATGTATCTGGACCAGTACCAGCTAGACTTGATAGACTTGAAAGAACTTCTTGGTCGATCTCAGCAGTAATTTCTTGTGCAAGTGCTTGCATAATTTCTGCTTCAACGTCTAAACCATGCATAGACTGTGCGTCCTGTGCTGATTCAAAAGTCCAACGTGCTGATAGCTTACGTGTTTTAGCTTCAACAGTCTGCTTGAGTACTTGAATACTCATTCTCTTACCTGCTTCACCTTCAAGAGCTGATGTTGCATCTGCTCTGTTAGTTGTTGCATTGCCTGAGTAACCATTTGCAATTGCGAATGGGCTTAGTGCTTCGTCACCAGCTGTTGCTGTGTCGAATGTTTCTGCATAACGCACACGTAGTGTGTGAATCTGACCAACTGGACCAGTCATTGGCTGAACGCCAACAATTTCGTTTGCAATAACAGTTGGCATAACACGGCGGATAACTGGTAGAATCACTTTGTTAAGTGTTGCAATGTTACCTGCAGTTGTTGCGCCTGGTGATACGGCTTCTGAAAGATACTTTCTGGTGTTTTCAAGTGTTGTTTCCATCACTTTTTTCTTTGTTCCAGTTAGACCATCGGTTAATGCTTCTTTCGTTGCATCCCAATTTTCATTTAATTGTTTAGTCATTTCGGTCTCCTATTAATTAATACCGGCTAATTTGCGAAGGTTTATGATTTCTGCGCCTGCAAAGTCGTCTGCAACTGCTTCACGCTTGTTTCCAGTGATCTCATTACTTTGTGATTCACTAATAACCTTCTTTGTTGTGGTTTCTACTGTAGCAGCATTTTCTTTTAATACTGACGGTAGATATTTGTTAAACGATTCTTGTAGTTTTACAGTCTGTGTACTTTCAAGTAGTGCGTTCATTATTTCTCTTTGTTGCTTGTTTAATGGGGCCATCATTTCACTCATTACAAGTTTACGATTTACTTTATCAGAAGCAATACGTGAATTACGTGCTGATTCTGTTAGTTGTACCTCTTTAGCATCAAGAGCTTTTTTAGATTCATCAATCTGTGCGTTTAATTCGTTAATCACACTGTTCATTTTTGAGACCTCTGTGCCTTCTGACAAGTGGCTACCCATAAATTCTGCTGCGAAAGTTTCAAAAATCTTACGGCCAAAGTTATTTTCTTTAGCAGCTTGAATATCCTCTTTCAATGATGTAAGTTCGTTCTTGAGAGTTTTCTCAAGAATTGCATTTACTTTAGTTGCAGATTCTTTAACAAATCTACGTTTAGTTTGATTGATAACTTCTTTACCTTCTTTGATCATTTTGACTTTTGCTTCAACTAGTGAGCGTTTGTCATCATGAAACTCGTTAAGTTCTTTCGTAAGTTGTTGTAAAACAAATCCTTCTAATTTAGACATATTTGCTTCTTGTACAACTCTGTCTCCGCGAAGATCTTTAATTTCTTTGCGGAGTGTATCCATTACAAACGAATCTAGAACATTTGCATGCTCTGTCATGTGTTTGCGGTATGCTACACGATCTTCAGCTAGCTTCTGGTGATCTGCTTGGAACTCATTGAGTTCTTTTGCAATTACATCACCAATCATGCTATCCATAGCTTCAACAATTTGCGTTTTATCAGCGTCGTAACGCTGTGCAAATTCTTCTCTTAATTCAGCTGTGATAGTTTCACGTGCTTCATTAATTTGGGTTTCCCAAGCTTCTGATATTGAAGATTTGACGTTTTCCGAAAGTGCTTCTGAGTTTAATAGTTCATCCATGTTTGTATGAGCCATGTTTAATCTCTCCTATACTTCAGGTTTTTTATTAAGTTAGTCACCTCGTCCTGGAGATAACGTTGTGCGCCTTCGTCGTGTTTCACTGCAGATGCGACATCCATCAACACATTACCACGTTTATGATTCATAATTCTTTCATAAATTGGGTCGGGGTAAGCGTTCGGGGCACTTGGATTTGCAACGATGTCAACTGTGATAATCTCAAAGTCTTTGACAATACCTTTATCGTCAACGTTGCCGCTGCCTCTGCTAGACACTCCTAAGTGTACTCCACTCTCCAATAAGGTTTTACATATATTTCCCATTGGAGTAGGTAGAATTTTTAGCTTACCGATACCGTTAGCACCATCAGTATCCATCTCAGTGATCATGTGTGATACACGATCAAGATTGATATTCAGGTCATCTGGGTGGTCGGCTTCGCCTAATACACTAAATCCACTTTTAATTTTTTCATTAATTGCTGTAACAGCACTATGAATTTCTTCTTTTGTGTAGATTCGGTTATTTTGATTACGTACATCACCTTCAATAAAGATACCTTTCATATACAAGCTCTTACCGCCTTTGCCATCATCTTTCGATTCAGTAACAATATTTGCTTGGTTAAATGACAGATGTTCTTTTAAAGTGCTGTACATTATTTCATTCCTCTAGCTGGTGATAATTTACCGCCATTGTCTTGAGGTCCATCAACGCCCATATCTTTAGCTGCTGGTGCTGTGGCACCTGTTTCTTCAGATGTATCTGTTGGGTGTGCTTTTGCGCCTGTTGCTGATTTTGCATTGGAAGCAACTGGTGATTTAGTTGAATCAGTGCCGTCAGTATGACTTACATTTACTGCTGTTAAAGCGGCTGCTTCGTCTAGTCCATCAACTTCTTCACCGAAGTTCATTTCCATTGATTCGCCATCTGCTTCTTCGTCAGCTTCGTCAGCTTCGTCATCATCCATCATGTCAGCAAATGCTGCACGTAGTTCAGCAATTGCATCTTCAACATTATCAAATGCTTCTTCTGCTTCTGCTGCTGGACCTTCTTCGGCTTCAGCTTCGTCGTCAGCTTCCATGTCTAATGCTAGATCCATTTCTGCATCGTCACCATCCATGTCCATGTCGTCTTCAGCTTCGTCTTCAGCTTCCATTGTTTCTTCTGCTTCAATTTCTTCTTCAGCTGATGTAATATCATCTAAAAAATCTTCTTCTTCATCTGAAACATCAATTGCTTCGTCCAAGTCGTCTTCTTGAATTTCGTCTTCTACAACTTCATCACTCTCTGTAATTGCTGCCCAATGATTTTTGGCTTTCTCAACAAATACGTTATGAAGTAGATCAGCAGCTTTGTCCTGCTCATCGTTAACGAGATACTCAAGGACTTTAACTAATGATTCTTTGTGTTCGCTCATTATAACTCTCCTTTAATAAGTTCTGTGGTTTACAAGTATTATTTATTACCAAGACGTTTTACTCACACAAAACACCCATAAATGGGTGTTTTATGATTAATATATCGATTATAAATAAAATTTTTACAATTATAAGCTCATTCAAAGCCGCCTGAATCTTCAGATGACTTATATATAGATTTTATTCTGCTAGTTCGGTTAGCATGTTCAATATTATGCACTTCACGTTGTTTACGTAAACGGTTCAAATGTTTAAGTGTTAATCTAGTTTTTCGAGCATCATCAATTTGTCTATTAGAAAAATTATCATCCTCTGCTTCGTAATATTCGTTTAAGATTTCATTACTGCGCATTTTCATCTCCTTCAGGTGCCGATTCGGCTCCACTAATTGGACTATCGCCGAGATCCGCATCTGGATCTTGATCTTCTGTATCCAGATCAACATCCATATCTTGATCTATTCCACTAGGACGTATTCCCATTCCACCTAGCCCAGGTGTTGTTTCACTATTGGATGAGGTACCTGATGCATTTTCTTCTTCGTGCATACGCTCATTTTTAAGGATCTCATCTTCAGTTAATCCTAAATATTTTTCAAGTAAGAAGCGTCTGCTTAGATAATCAACACCTTCAAGACCACTAAACACATTTGCCCTTGCTGCATGTATTTCAATTTCTTTATATTGACTAAAGCTCTGCGGTTCTACAAATTCAAGATCGAATAAACTAGCGTCAATACTAAGTCCTTTGTTTTTCATAAACAATTTAAACTCTTTATCCATAGTAGGAGCAATAATATTTTGCAACCTACTACAATATTGATTAAATCTATATTCTTGAATAAATGCTGTGCCTACTCTACCATCAACATAGGATGAACTACCATCATCTGGACCAGTAGGCAAATAACTACTAGGCACACGCAATGCTCTAAGCATTTTGTTTGTAAAATAACGCAAGTCATCAATTTGTCCTAGGTTGTCACCACCTGGTAACACTTCAACTTTACTACCCCTGCCTTCAGCAGTTTGTGCAAAGAAGTAATCTTCCATAATGCTAAGTGGATTGTAACTACTATCCATAATACTTGTACCGCCACCAGTTTTGCTAGGGATACGTTTTTGATGAATTTCATTTTTAACACGCTCCACAAAACCCATGGCTTTATTTGCTGGCATGTTGCCTACATCAACATAAAACACTCTACGTTCTGGAGCTCGCTGTACACGGTAAATAATGATACTGTCTTCAAGAAGTTCTTTTTGCTTGTATGTTTTAAAGATTGGATCAAGTATACTGCTACCAAAAGGCCAGTTATTATCCATGCCTTCCGTCATACCCATATGCACAACATGCTCTGCATCAACTGTGTATTCTTGTGTACTACCCACATTACTGCCATACTGACCGCCTTGTGCGCCATATGCACCTTTGTCAACAGCTTGACCACGTTGCATACTATTGGTTGTGCCATATGTTTGTGAAACTTGTACTGGCTCACTAACTGTTTTAGCTTGCATGTTAAGATCTAAGTTTTTCATAACATACTGCTCAGGCTTTTTGCCTTTGGCTTCGTTAATAACCGCTTTAGTTACATCAACTGGATTTACATAGTACAGCTTCCAGGTTTCTGGGTCTCTAATAAAAAATTGATCACCGTACTTAACTGCATTACGGAACATTCTGAAAGCACGTTGCCCCCAATCATTTAAACTACACCACTGTTGCAGTGTTTG
>TARA_B110000459_G_scaffold73151_1_pt1 | contig 17946 bp, 8 predicted proteins | sample TARA_B110000459 | Tara Oceans TARA_B110000459 (sample SAMEA4398296) | marine metagenome | biome: Polar Biome; feature: [SRF] surface water layer (ENVO:00010504); material: water (ENVO:00002006), including particulate matter (ENVO:01000060) such as... | depth 5 m | reverse complement strand
GAATCAATACCTTGTGGAGGCAAACAACCCACTGACCAAGTAAGTGGTATCGTTCCAGAAGTCGAGGGACTGACCAGTGGTACGTTCCAAATGCCATCGTATGTCTGTACAGAATAGGTCTGTCCTGCAAACATAACATCGACACTGCAATTGAATTCTGGCATTGTTGTTGTTTTCTCAAAGACAAGTCCTCCCGTAAGTTCAAACGGAGAATTCGGAGGAATACGAGCTCCATCTTCAAGAGAGGACCCTTGAGTCAAAACCAAAGATACTGTTTCTTGAGGAATCGTCAATGCAGGTGAAAATCGCCAGCGTAGTGCAGGGAATGTTTGGAGCACTTCTTGCCCAGCACGATCGACAATTCGGACACTTGGTTCTCGGAACGTATCGCCCAAATCGGGTGTTGTCCATGCAAGTTCTAAATCAGCGACAAGGCGAGTATCTTTCTCATAAGGTCCAGCTTGCGCACCATTAAGGGCAAGCATATCGCATGAGTGAATGATGAGATGTATGCTATTTGAGGTACATGAATCTGTAACGAAATCCCAAGTAAACGATAACGGAGAAGTGAGAATATTTGATGCAAGTTGAATCTCAACAGTGGTCAGATCAGATGCACCATTTGGTTCACTCATATCAACACGAAGTGTGTATGGCTGGCCTGGATGAAGCCAAGATTGAACTCCTCCATCCCAAGACATTGCATTTGAGGAAAGTGTAGGCGGACCATCGGGTCCAAGTTGATACATGAACAGATGCTCACCGTCTACCGAAGTACCACCATCTTGCAAGGCTTGTCCTGAAGCATCATTTCCAACAAGGTATCCCGCAACTTTCTGACCCAATGATCCCATTGAATCATCAAACAGAAGCGTATACAATCCCGTTGAGACTGTGAGGTCCGTTGGTATAATCAGCGACCTTGAATTGTATTCATCAGCGCTTGGCAATCCATTTTGATCGGTATCATCAGCCCATTCTCGCCAGAGCATGACCTGAACATTCGATGGTAAGAGAACTGGATCGAGGATTTGGAATTGAACGGTTTGACTGGTTGAAGCAACACGGTGGTCGTACCAATCAACACTCGAGAAAATCACAGAAGGCGATGTTGGATCAATCTTGAATGAACGAGTTTGTTCCGAATCATTGGTAATGTCACCACCTTCTAACGGAATCACTCGTACAGTCCATCCGAGGTCACCAAACGTAAACGGAGCAGCATCTGAAACGTTCCACATATCTCCATCAAGAGACGTTGTGTTCGCAATCATTGTCGAGCCTTGCCAAAGTTGAACTTCTGCATCACCATCAGCAAATGAATCAATCCCGTCCACTCCTTCATAGCCGATATCGATTGAAAAGTTTAGACCAGTACCTGCCGCGAGGTATTCCTTTGAAGATGAAACTGGTCCGTTGTCATCTGTGATAAGAACGGATTTAATGACCAAGTCGTTTTCTAACGCCTGAAGTCCTGTTCCGCCCCAGAAACTTTGACTCGGTCTTGAAACAACATCGTTATCCAAAACAACACGCATTGAAACGGACAGTTGTTGCTCATCATCCCAACCTTGCTCCATTCTGAATTGTACTGTCATCTCACTCATCGTTGCTGAGATACTGGTGACAGTGAGAGGTTCAGTTGGATGGAGTTCTACAAGATGACTATCGCCTTGGCCAAGGGGCGTGCCACCACCGACTGGAAGTAACCACGTCGCATGATTCAATTCTCCTTGTACGTCGAAACGAACAAGGGTTGCGGAACGATCTGCATCAATACTGAACCTTGTCGTGAATGACATCCAACGTTGTGATGGTGTCATTGGCCAGGTTGCATTATCGATAGAAGCTGTGCCTGTTTCAACATCTTCACTGAAGCCAAGATCGGTCACTTCAACAATTATTTTCCCGTTCGACAACCCGGTAAATGGGAAGGCGATGCTGGGTGTAGCACTTACTGTTCTTGATGCTGAGTTTGCAGCCATGACGAGAGGTGATTGCTCATCAGCACTGATCGAAATAGAGGTATTGTAAGGAACTGCAAGATTGGAAAATGTTGCAAATCCATTCCCATAGGCTTCAATATCCACCAAGGCAAAACCTTCACCCATATGATAGAGCACAGCAGATTGGCTTGACAATGTGGCCTCCAATAAGTCAAGTTCAGAAGCATTGAGTTGCAAATGTGCCACAGTGGCTCCGTCAATTGATTTAGACACAATTGTAGAACCACCAACACGAAGAGAGATTCCCGTCATGTTTCCGTTTTCTGAGGAAATACCAAGTCCAAAACCGCCCAATTCAGAAGTTGGAATCCAAACCGAAGTTGAAGCAATACCTGAAAATCCAAAACCTGAACCAGTGGAGTATTCCCCTGAATCAAATTTATTTTGGAATCCCCAGGACCCAATCCGCACATCTTCCAGACCCCATTCATTGATTCCATCATTGTTGAGATCGAGAGATGGCGCAATGGTTTTAGCACCTGTTTGCAATGTAACCTGCACCTTATCGAGTAAACTTGGCGTGGATGAATTATGGACAAATTGAAGTTGGAACGAATGTTCATTCGCTTCAAGTGAACCGGTATATGGTAGACTTATCGAAGTCCAATTATCTGTGGCATGATGGCGAACATATGCATCGTATTCATTCATTACTGCTGAGACCAAATAACCTGCCATAGGCGCATTGTTTGCAAACCATGGAGAAGTAACTGTACTGTTGTTCATTGAAGTCAAAGTTCCCGCTAAGACGGAGGCATTGGTCACGCTCCATCCACGAAGAGAAGGGTCGGTTGTGAATTCTTCAGTCATGAGACCTCCTGCTGAAATGGATTCAATTACCGGCATTGCATTGGTGCTTGAACCCGATAGTTCAAGGCGGATTCGCAGAGAACCGTATTCGTTCCAATCAACTGCATCGAGATGAACTCGAGTTCCATTAATGGCTTCAAAGCCTGAAATATTTTCACCTGTCACATCGTCAATAAGTGTCCATGATAGGAATGAATTCTCTGGGAAATCTGCATTGATATACATCGGTGCATATGGACCTTCAGCAAGTGAAAATGTAGCTGAGTTGTTGTATCCAAAACTAGGGCTTGTCCATTCCGTAACTGGAGGGAGGACTATTTTTACATCATCAACAAACCAGTAATCGCAACAGGTTGAACTACCGCTTGTTTGATGCAGGCGAACCTGGAAGTTTGAATGATAAGCACCTGTTGGCAAAGTGGTTGTAAATTGAGAATTGGAAGTAACCGACCCACCACCGCTAAATGTTCTGAAGGCAGTCCAAGTTCCTGCAGCATTCTTGTACTGAAACTGTAGGTCTTCGTTTACATCAGGAGTTTCTCCACAACCCGATCTTCCTTCGTGAACCCAAGCATGGAATGGGATATTTACTCGATTTGCAAGATCGATCACTGGAGATGTAGCATAGGTTGAGCCGGCATAGGTTCGAAGTGAACCCCCACTCGAACCATTGTATCCACACGCAGGCGATGTGACCCTACCGCTGTATGAATTCGAAAACGTCCATCCTTGAGCACCGTTATTGAAATCATACCCTGGTGAAGAACCAGAACCTGTTAACGACCCAGATTGGGAGTATGTGTTGCTATGATTGGCATCAAGATGATCCCACGCAGATGCACCTTGCCACAGGAGGGTCTGAGAATTTTGAAGCGGTACCGATTGCATCGTCATGTCAAGATGTGTTATCGATCCTGTGGAGGAAGGCAGCGTCAACTCAAATGGGTTTTGACTTGTTTGACCCGGCCTAATATCAACCACAACAGGTGTGTTTTCGCCGACTAGTGCAGGCGTAGCGGTCTCTTCGAGAACATCAAATGGAGCAGAAGGAGCAAGTGAAGTGAACGGTGCGAACACGAATAAGAACAGAACGAAGAAAGCAACGCTCCGACCTTTCAAGGACCCGGCCATGTGTCTGCCTGAATTTGAAAGGTCTTGAATGTGTCACTCCTCAATCTTCCTCGAAAATGAGGGAGAGGTTGAAATCAACCGTGTTATTCGCAGGGTCATGGTTCGACCGTCAGCAGCAGGTGACCTCGATGCAGTAGCGCTTGAAACCGCTTTACTGGATACATGGAAGAATGAAAACGCCTTTGAATCTTCAATTGGTTCAAGCAAAGATGGCGCTCCCTTCATTTTCTTGGAAGGTCCACCGACTGCAAACGGAAAGCCAGGAATTCATCACGTCGTTGCAAGAGCCTACAAGGATCTTGTATGCCGTTGGAAGACGATGGAAGGCTTTCTCGTGCAACGTAAAGGTGGCTGGGATACACACGGATTACCTGTTGAAATTGAAGTTCAAAAGCGACTGGATTTAATGAGTAATGAAGCCATTGAAGAATTCGGTATGCAAGCCTTCAACGACGCTTGTCGAGAAAGCGTCTGGACCTATGAAACCGCTTGGAGAGAGATGACCGAACGGATGGCATATTGGGTAGATTTAGACAACCCATACGTGACACTTGACAACAATTATGTTGAATCATGTTGGTGGGCTCTCAAGCAAATGTTCGATAAAAATCTCTTGTATCGTGGCCATAAGGTTCTCCCATATTGTCCGCAAACAGGAACGTCTTATTCCAGTCACGAAGTCGCACTTGGCTACAAAGAGGTGGAGGAACCTTCGGTCTATATCAAATTCAAACTAACCGATGATGATGCATCCATCCTAGCATGGACAACAACGCCTTGGACCCTTCCGGGTAACGTTGGACTCGCAGTTGGACCAGAAGTCACCTACGCTCGTTGCAGAGTTCGAGAAGAACCTGAAGGATGGCAAGGCCGAGGTGGAGCGAGAGTTGGCGAAGAATTGATTCTAGCCAAGGATTTGATGGGTGAGGTGCTAAGGCACCACGTCGATATTATCGAAGAGATTCCAGGTTCTGCTCTGGTTGGCCGGTCATATGAACCGCTCTTCCCAGGTGCTGTCCCTCGAGGAGAATCTGAGACAGCATGGACCGTACTCTCAGCCGATTGGGTGACAACAACGGATGGTACCGGTGTAGTTCACACCGCAGTCATGTACGGTGAAGACGATTACAACCTCGGTATGGAAGTTGGACTTCCAGCGCACCACACTGTTGGAATGAACGGTCATTTCGTACCAGGAATTCATCCACAACTCGATGGAAGATATGTCAAGGAATGTGATGATTCGGTCATGGAGATTCTTGTCGAACAAAATGAAAACGTTTCTTCTGGCCTGTTATACAGAGAGAAAAGTTACCTCCACGACTACCCTCATTGCTGGAGAACTGATCATCCTCTGCTTTACTACGCCATGGATTCTTGGTTTGTTCGAATGACTGCAGTCAAAGAGCGTCTCCTCGAATTTAACGATGGAGTCGAATGGGCACCTGATTGGGTTGGCGAAGGTCGATTTGGTGAATGGATACGAAACGTCAAGGATTGGGCTATTTCTCGAGAGAGATACTGGGGTACACCACTCCCTGTTTGGAGAGATGAAGATGGAAATATGAAGTGCATCGGTTCAATTGCTGAACTTCAAGAAGAAGTCGCAAAAGCGCAAGCAGCTGGAATTGAAAATCCTGATTGCCCGGCCGATGTGGATTTACACAGACCGGTAGTTGATGCATTCACATTGGTATCTGAACACGGTAAGCCAATGAAAAGAGAGCCATTTGTCATGGATTGTTGGTTTGATTCTGGTTGCGCACCGTTCGCCCAATGGCATCATCCATTCAGCGAAGAGAACACATTCGATTCGTCTTTCCCTGTCGATTATATCTGTGAAGGTGTCGATCAAACACGTGGATGGTTTTACACTCTCCTAGCCGTTTCTACCACCGTCTTTGATTCTCCTGCATACAAGCGATGTTTGTCACTCGGCCTCATTCTTGATGCTGAAGGAAAGAAGATGTCGAAATCAAAAGGGAATATCGTAGACCCGTGGGATCATTTCAATCGAGAAGGTGCTGATGCAACTCGATGGTACATGGTAACTGCTGGAGCTCCATGGAATCCATTGAAGTTCGATTCAAATGGTGTTCGAGAAACGTATGCAAAGATGTTCCTGACGCTGTGGAATGTCTATCGTTTCCATGCAGATTATGCTGCTTTGGATGGCTTCGATCCTGAAACTCAACCGCTACCTGTCGAAGAACGCTCAAGACTCGATCGCTGGATTCTATCGAAACTTCATACGACTGCACGAGCATATCATGAAGGATTCACAAGTTGGAATTTCCATAAAGCATGCCGTGACCTCGAAGAGTTCATCGTCAATGATTTGTCAAATTGGTATGTTCGCCGCAGTCGCCGTCGATTGTGGGATGAAGCAGAATCAAATGACAAATTGGCTTGCCAACACACACTTCATGAAGTTCTGGTTACCTTGAGTAAACTCATTGCCCCTGTAAGTCCATTCATGGTTGATACAATCCATCGTAATCTCACAGGAACATCTGTTCATCTTGCTGACTGGCCTGTTGGAACACCTGGCTCACTCGAAGGAGCAACAGCAGATGTATGGGATGAAGCACTTTGTGAAGCAACGACACACTTGCCTCCACAAGATTCTCAACTTGAGAGTGAAATGGAACTTGTGCGTGAACTCGCAGAAACTGGTCGTCGTATTCGAATCGATGCACAACGAAGGCAACGCCTTCCATGCGCAGAAGGATTCATCGTTGCCGGACCAAACTTAGAGCCATATCATGACCTCCTCTCTGAAGAATTGAATGTTGAAACGATCTCAGTTGAAACAGACCTTGACAGATTCCAGCAAATTGCACTAGCCGTTAATTTCAGAGCATTAGCACCAAAAGCAAAAGGCGATGTTAACGCAATTGCAAACGAATTGAAAGGAAATGAAGACCCTGAAGCACTTCTTGCTGAAATCAAAGCAGGAAATTGCATTATTATGGGTGTTACAATCGAAGAGTCTGATGTTGAAGTTCGACGAACAGAACGGGAAGGATTTGCAGCAGCAACCGTGACACTTGGTGAAGGTGATGAAGCACAACATGTGAGTCTTGTATTGGATATGCAAGATACTCCTGAACTCCTCTCCAAGGGATTAGCAAGGGACATTACTCGAAGAATTCAATCCAAGCGAAAGGATCTGAACCTCGAGATTGAAGCAACCATTGATGTGGATGTATGGATGATACATGCTCCAGAATTATTTGTAGATGATCAGGAATGGATCGCAAAGGAAACTCGCGCCTCCGGTATCGCTTTCCATAGTGAGAATGCCCCTGAAGGCACAGAAAACTTCGATGTTGATGGCGCTCATATCTCCTACAGAGTTCAATCCAATTGAGGCTATCCAATGCGAATTGTATCGCTCGTCCCAAGTTTGACAAAAACACTGGCCGAGTTGGGTCTGCCCAAAGAAAACCTTGTTGGCAGAACGCCTTGGTGTATTCATCCAGAGGAGTATGTCTTGGAGATACCAGTTGTTGGTGGAACGAAAACTCCGAATCTCAACAAGATTATGGCCCTCAATCCAGATCTTGTCATTATGGATAAAGAAGAAAATCCAGTTGAGGTGTTTAATGAACTTGACAAAAGGGGAATTGAGCGCTTTGTGTCTGAAGTCGAATCGCCAAACGATGTCCCTGACATGCTACGCTCGCTCGGAAAGAGAATTAATTGCGAAGCGATGAGTGAAACATTCGCAACAGCTATTGAACTGGAATTGGAACAAGTAACCGCAGAGACTGGTCCAAAAGTAGCTGCTATGATTTGGCATGAACCCCTCATGTGCGTTTCGCCAACACGCTATTCTGGATCTCTCCTAGAACAATGTGGATTCATTGTCCCTGATTTTGAACCAAATGGAAACGGATACCCTGTCGTTACAACGAATCATCTCATTGAACATAGCATCGAAGGAATGCTTCTTTCGAGTGAACCTCATAATTTCGCAATTGAGGAAGGAGAAGCGATTTCAGAAAAAGTTGTTCTCGAAGGCGGACGCCGAATTTGGAATGTGTGCATCGATGGAGAAGCCCTCACATGGTTCGGAACACACACGTTATATGGGCTGAAACACTTCAGGGCTCTTTGCGAGGATTTGAAAATGAAGGCTTCTTAGGCCACACCATGCGCAGGCAACTTCTCGCCATGTTTGTTCTTTGCAGCATGCTTCTTGCAGGATGTTTTGGTTCTGGTGAATCCGTTGTTGGAGAAGATACACAACCGAGATCAATGTGGGAAGATTACACCTTGATAGATGAACAAGGTCATGAGACGCCAAAAAACTTCATGACTCTTGATCTGAAAACAAACCAGAGTACCAACATGACTTGGGCTGTGTTCGATGCATCAAAGGGAGGAAATTGCTGTGAGCACTACCTTGCGACATCTATTGATGGCTCGATTTTAAACATCGGGGGGGAGTATCCTGTATGGTCTGTTGATAGAGGCCATGAATGGGATACATGGATGCCAGGGGTTACTCCTGATCTACAATGTCGAACATTTGTACCAACCAATCCTGGACAGGAAGGACTCGGTGAAGGAAGCATTGTCCAAGCGACCAACGGCGATATCATCTCAATGTCATGGTTCCCATATGCTGGAGGCGATTTGAAAATAGACAAGTTCTATGCGATTTTATACGATCAATCAGAAATGGAATGGAAGTGGTGCTACAACCGAATTACTGAACCATTCTATGATCGAAGTTGGCAAGTTGAAGTTGTTGGACCAATTTCTTCATCATTTGGAGACGGAGAATGGGCATCACTGGTCGTCTCAAATTTCTGGCATCAAACTCAAAATGCTGGTGGACAAATCTCTGTAGACGGCCTGAATTATTATCCGATACAATTCCCAGGCCGTGGAACTTCACAGCCTTCAATCGATGTCAATCTCGACTTTACCAACGACACCTTAGACTCATATTGGGACGTAAACAAGCCCCACAAGGAAATGCGTGCATTCGCAGTACCAAGTGGAGGCTTGTTGTTCCCTCAGTATTTTGATAACGGAAATGCTGCCTTCCTTGATACAACACTCTCGTGGAATGAACTTGCAGTCCAATTCCCAAGTGAATACTGTCATCTTGATTCAACCGGTTCAATCCACTGTGTTGATAATTCTGGAAACATGCTCACACATTATCTCTCTCGAGATGGAGCTATGACATGGACAAACCATACCTATGACATGTCCTCGGTAGCATCCGGAATAGAAGAATGGGAATTCCAAGGAAATGGAAAACATGACCTGTTTGTCCTCAATGTACGATATCAATCAAGTGAGGGACCAGATGTCGATGTCGTCTATCATACACGGGATTACAGCAAGGACCTATCCCCAGACACATTGACGTACATTGGACAAGGTGATCTCGACTCAACCTCAGGAGCTGGAAATGATATCCGCTTTGATTTTGCAAGTCTTGCGATACTTCCAGATGGTGGCGTTGTCGTGGCTTATCATGATTCAACGGATGTCGACCCATTGTTTGCAGTTGAACTGCACTTGCCAGAAGTATAGATTAAGTCGATTTTGAGCGTTATCCTCAAAAGCCCTTGACAAACGATGTTGCACAATGGTGCTTGCTACATTACCCGGTATCGGTGAAAGACTCATCAAACGACTTGACGACCACTTTGGTGGTCGTGATGAAGTCATGCGAACGTTGCAATCAGGAGATATCTCACGAATTGCAGAAGTCGAAGGAATCTCTGTGAAGCGGGCGTTACAACTTGCAAGGCAAGTTCATGGGACCGATGGCAACTTCCTAGCAACGAAAGAATCTGAGCGCTTGCACAACCAGTTAATCCAATCTCTTCAATCGTTTTCTTCCTGTTCTGCAACATCTTCAAGAATGCAGATGTTGATGCCGATGCATGAAATCGAACAACGCAGAACGCGCTGTATTGAAATGATGGATTTTGCGAAGACAGACGTACAGGCTTACGAGCGATTGCAAATGATCTTCAAACAGTTGGGACATGCCAGAAAACCAAGTCAAAGATATGAGAGAGTTGTTGTTTCCCGTGATGAACAACCTGAATGGGCGTCATTTGTCCGAGTATTGCAGCCGAGTCCTAGTGAGAAATGGAATGATTACACCGTCTTCAAAACGGTCACGTGGATTGGAAATGATGGTCCCGATGAAGTCCCACCGGGCTGGTTGGTCCTACCAGCAAATGCCGAGAAGGAAATTATGGTCCCTGAATATACCATTGATTGGTTCAAGAATAACAAAAAAATTCTTTCTAGTCTAATTCAAATTCTTCAGTGGAAACAAGAATGGAAAGGGGCACTCCATCCTGTTCTGGAACAAATATTTGATTCAACAGAAGGATTGGAGGACCTTTCTACATTGGTTTCAATGCTCGGAGACGCAGGTGATATCGAAAGTATGGAACATGTTCGTGATAGTCTTTGGAAAACCTCCAAATCCCTTGAAGAATCTCTCAACAGCCGTATTGCCGAGGGAATGGAAACTGCCTCTCTCGATCTATCTGGTTCAGATATGCTTGCTGCTTTAGCAGATGCGGCCACCTTTCAAAGAAAATTAGCACAGGCGACTGAAAATGTCATCGATGAAGTATTGCAGGAAGGACGAAAGGAGATGGCTGAATATCTGCAAGTCACTGGAATAAATTGTCCGCATGATTTGTATTCATCTTCTTGGCCAGTCAAAATAAAACGTCCCACTCTCGACCTCATTGATGCTGAACTCGAAAGGCGAATCAATGATTCAAGAAGCGAACATCTTGTTCGCTCTTCACGAAAACTTGCGGCTCTAAAACCAAAATGTGAGGTTGCTCTACGAACACTTATCGAACACGATATGTGGTACAGTATTTCTCGATGGGCATTGCATCATCGGGCTGAACTCCCAGAACTTGTAAGTCATGGGATTTGGTTTGAGGAAGGAAGACACTTGTTCATCGAAGGCATTGCTCAGCCAGTTTCTTATGGTCTTGGAGATGTTGCACCAACTGGTGATCGACAACCAATTGCGTTACTCACTGGTGCAAACAGTGGTGGTAAGACGACCCTATTGGAACTCGTGGGTCATATCACCCTTCTCGCCCATATGGGATTACCAGTACCTGCGAAAAATGCATTCATTGGTCGTATCGAATCTCTTCATGTCCTTGCAAAATCTGGCGGTACTCAAAGTGCTGGAGCGCTGGAAACAACCTTGGTTGAACTTGCACAAGTTGTTTGTAATGACACTCCTAAACTCATTCTTGCGGATGAACTTGAAGCGATAACAGAACCGGGAGCTGGTGCTCGGATTATCGCAGGAATGTTACGAGCTGCTCAACAACAAACCAAGACGACAATGGTTCTTGTTACTCATCTAGCCCCTGCAATTCTTGAGGCGTATGGAGGATCAGGTCTTCGAGTCGATGGAATTGAAGCCAATGGATTAGATGAACATCTCGAATTGATAGTCGATCGAACTCCGAAAAGAAATTGTCTAGCTCGTTCCACACCCGAACTTATCGTTCGACGATTAGTTGAACGATCAAATGGATCAGCCAAAGATGTATTTACGGACATCCTTTCGTTATTCTAATCAGCATTGACGAGTTGTTTCGCCACCATATTCAATCATTGGAACTTGGAAGAGTGAATCGCAAGGCCTATCGATTATTGGAAGCGTCAAGGTGCTTTGAGTCCAGTCGATTGTAACGCCACCAGAGGCCATTGGAGATGGGACGTAATCCTCACCTGTTTGAGAAACTGTAAAGAGAATTCCTTCGCCCGGTTGTAGGATAACATCCATTGGTAAGAATTCCATAAGTGCATTAACCGATACGAACGGAGTGAGCACTTCTTGTCCGTCTCTTCCACCTGCATGGAATCGTAGGTCCATTACAGCATGCCCAAGATGCATCCCTGTACCATCGGTCATTTCGATGAAGAGATGTCCTCCAGTCAAACCTGGTGTAGCATCAATGTGGAATGTTGGCATACCAACAATTCGAGTTTCTTCTTCGAACGGTCCGTAACTTAGTGTAACACTGCTTGTTGCAGATACTGTGGAACCAGATGGTGACAGATCACCACCAATCAATTCAAGATTCTCAACATCCATTGGAGGATAGGTTTCTTCGAATCGCCATCCACCTTGATTGTCCTGCATTTCGACACCTAAGGTTGGAGCACGGCCTTCCCCTCTCAAGTACCAATCAAACCAATAGAGCATTTCATCGGCCCAATCCCAACGAAGTGTGTATGGATATGCTTCCTCACCACGACCGGAACTTAAGCCACTGTGTCCTTCAAGGCGATCAGGATAATCATGAGCCCATTGCCCTGCTAAGGTTTTGATTTCTATGCCAGCGTCTTCAACAATCTGATGGGCAGGGAATGTCATGTGTGGGTCTACATTCCAATCCTGCATTCCCTGAATGATGTAAACAGAACCATTGTAATTCTCGACGACTCTATCTAAGAATGAGCGTTCAGTCCAGTAACTGTTTCCAGCATAATTGACCATTCCCCCACTGAGGTATGCTGCAGGGCCGTTTGCATATCCTTGGATATATCCTTCACAGAGATTATGACTGTCTTCTGTGTCTCCATCAACACCAAAAGAACCGTACACTCCATTGTGCATAATCATGCCACGTGCTTCCATGCTTCCGTTTCGCCACATGAGTTCATGGACACCAATAAGTCCGGACATGGGAACAATTGTAGCAAGATACGGGTTACCGAATGTTGCTGCTTGCCAAGGGGTTGAGCCATCATATGATTTACCAATAATTCCCACTTTTCCATTTGACCAGGATTGTGTTCCAAGCCATGTAACAGCCGCATCGATTCCACGTTGCTCATCTGTACCCATGAGGTCCATACAGTGATTCGATTCCCCAGTACCAAATACTGACACTTGAGCAACTCCGTATCCATGTGGAACATAGTTCTCAATCAGCATTCTTCCAAGACGATCTGCAGGAGTTAGAGCATCGACATCACCATCGTTGTAGTAAGGTCCTATTTCAGCAATCACTGGAACAAGACAATCATCAGAAAGATTCTCTGCTGAACTATAATCACAGCCTTCAATCACTGGCAACCATAATCCAAGATGGACTTCTGCTCCACCGGCAGCACCGGCTCCACCATCAGCAAGCGTGATGCTTGGAACCGGAACAAAAACAGATTCAACAGCACCTATTGGATACGTTCCATTGACACTTACTCGGGAAAACACATCCGAGTCGTCATATGTGAGATCAGTCCTATCCCAAGGTTCAGGGTATGAATCTCCATCAACTAACTTAGATGCATTTTCCAAGTCTTCACCAAAGCATCCAGTTAGAAGGCTCGGCAAGAGAAGGACTGCTAACAAAAAGCCGCTTCGCATGGTTAACGGTTAAGGGACGAACATATGACGCTTTGCGCATCATGATGACTCGTTGGCTTCCTGAGCTTCCAGTTCGGCTCGTACTTCATCCATGTCGAGAGATTGCAGTTTTTCGATGAGATCTCGAAGCGCCTCTTCAGGAAGAGCACCCGGTTGCATGAATACACCTATGCCGTCTCTGAAAGCGACTGTTGTAGGGATCGAACGAATACCGAAAGAGCCGGCTAGTGCTTGTTCAGCCTCTGTGTCGACCTTTGCAAATACAACATCTGGAAACTCCTCAGAGACTCCTTCAAAGACTGGAGCGTAGGCTCTGCAAGGGCCACACCATTCGGCCCAAAAATCAATAATTACGAGTTTGTTTTCTTCTATGATTTCGTTGAATGAAGATTCATGCATTGCTACAGTCGCCATAGGCAGCGCTGTAGTTTGGAGTATATTTGTTCATGCATTTCACCATAAGGTTGCATCGGCGGATTCATGTGCTGTAACGCAGTCCGGAGAATATGAGCCGAGCCCTCGTCCTCAGCGCAGTACTAGTTTTCCTCCTCACTTCTGCATCGCCTACTTCGATGTTGCTTGATGAACAACACGTAGATTCAGTTGGAGATGCTGACAATATCATCATCTCTGAAATTCTTGTTTCCCCAAATGGTATGAAAAATACGGAAGAGTGTACCAACTGCTACAATGCTACTGATTGGAACGGTGATGGTGAATATGGGTCGTTTTCAGACCAATTTATTGAACTTCACAACCCTACTTCACAAGCCATCAACGTCTCAGACTGGGTTCTTGATGACAAACCAGATGGAGGCAGTGCTCCCTGTCAGATCGCTCGAAACACAGTAATTCCAGCAAATGGATACATTTCAATTTTCAGAAATGCCTCTCGTATTGAACTTGACTACTTTGACGCAGACAGTGTATCGCTAACAGATACGTCTGGATTACTTATCCATGACATCTCCTATCCAGCAGAAGGCATCTTTTACGGTAATACATACATCACAGAGGCAGATGGCAGTTTAGGAAGTACGAGCCCACCGACTCCAGGTTTTGCCCCTGGAGAATCGTTCACGTCTGCGCAAAACATGGTTGGATGTTTCGGAATCAACGATGGTGGAAGAGTTGACGCAATGGTACTCCAAGGCCGAGTTGTCACAATGAATGCTGAAACAGATGTCATCAACGAAGGAAATGTCCTCATTCGAGGCGGTAAGATCGAAGCTGTTTGGGGAGACCAAATTCCAGCAAACGTCGATCTAACAAACGTTCCAATCATCGATACAAATGGAACCATCTATCCAGGACTCATCGACTCTCACAACCACATGCACTACAATCATATTCCACTGTGGGACTTTGAGGTTCATACATCATCAAAGTCTGAAGAAGGTGGCTATTCAAACAGAAACCAATGGAAGAACAATCCAAACTACAAACGAGATATTTCCTGGATGAAGACTTTCGTACAAGGCGGTAGTATGTGGAACATGGCGGATGAGCAAATGAAGTATGCAGAAGTGATGGCTGTAGCAGGAGGCGTAACAGCCGTTCAAGGATCTCCAAGTTCAAACACCGATGCTTGGGACAGCATGCTTTCTCGTAACATCGAATTGTACAACTTTGGCGGCGATGATATACACACCAAGGTAACAACTCTTGAAAGCGATTATGTCGGAAGCCATATCAAAAACGGAAACAGTTCAAAGGACCTCAATGCATGGTACCTCCATCTATCAGAAGGTGTTGACGAAGTCAGCAGAGCAGAATTTGACGTCTTGGTACAAAATGATCTCCTCGTTGGAGAACTGGTTGTAGTTCACGGAACCGCCTTGACCGCAACAGAATTCGCAATGATGGGCCAAGTCGGAGCTGATTTGGCCTGGTCACCATTGTCAAACCTGTTACTTTACGGTGACACAACAGACGTTGTTGCAGCGGATCAAGCCGGCGTACGAATCTCTATTGCCCCAGATTGGGGACCGAGTGGATCGAAGAATGTCCTTCATGAACTCAAAGTAGCAGACGTTTGGAACAAGCAAGCCCTAGACGGCTATTTCTCCGATTACGAACTTGCAGCAATGACAACAAAGAATCCTGCAATGGCGAACAAATGGGACGGATTTGTTGGAAGAGTAAACGCAGGTTTGTACGCTGACCTCGTAGTTGTCGACAACTTCCATGAAGACCCTTATAGAAACCTCATTGAAGCCGTTGATGCAGATATTCGCTTAACGTTGGTTAATGGTCAACCCGTTTGGGGAGACGTCGATATCATGGCCGAACTGAAAGGTACTGACTGGGAGACTGTTACAGGTCCTGGCTTTGACAAAGCGGTCGATGTTACCGACAGATCCGTTGCAGAAGGTACGCAATCATGGGCTACAATTCTTAGCAACATGGAGATGGCTATGGCATTGAATCAAGCTGATATCGATTCCACATGGTCAGCTGATACAGACAGTTACAGTTCCATGCAAGGAAATGTACTGAACAATATATTCACGACCGGAGACACACGACACTTTGGAATCATTGAGGGTTCCAACCATGCTAATACGCATGTTGATTTGACCGTCTTACAGGCTTATTATGACGTTCCAATGATCAATGGAGAACGCACAGGAGTCAATGTTGTGTTCACGCCTCAAGATGGGAATAGTGGAGGTTCAACAATCGATCCAGTCGACCCTGCAGATCCAGTCGACCCTGTCGATCCGGTAGACCCTGTTGACCCTGTAGACAACGGAGGAACCAATGATACTGGTCGAGATGATTGTCCGCCAAATTGTATCCTCGGAGATGATATTGAAGACACAAAAGCAGAGGAGGAATCCTTAATCGGACCTGGAACACTCTTGCTGGTGATTGTTGTTATACTCCTTGCTGCTGTTAGAATCTTGACCCGGGAGACGGAAGAAGATAAGGTATTCAGCGAAGATCAAACTGTCCTGATAGAGAAGGAATGGGAAAGTGAATCAAATCAATTCGTGCCAGAGATGCCACCGTTATCTCCACCTCCTGGTGGTAAAATCGAAGAAGAATAATCAAGCGAAGTCCCACGTAGGACCGTCTGGTGTATCTTTTACGACAACACCAAGCTCTGCTAATTCATCACGGATTGCATCAGCACGTGGCCAATCCTTGTTGGTTCTTGCCTCAGTTCTTTGAGTAAGAAGTTCATCCACCTTAGGAGCAATTTCTGCCCGTCGCGGATCTTCTTCTGGCTCTGCAAGTACGACTTCAGGCGCAGGTAAGATCCCAAGAATTTGTCCTGCTGTTTCTTCCAACCAAACTTTCGCATAGTTCGCAACTGCACGTGAATCACCCTCATCAAGTTCCATTGAAAGGAGACGTTGCAGTTCTTTAGTGGCTGCAAGAACCTTTGCTACAGCTTCACGGCTGTTGAAATCATCATCCATTGCTCGAGCAAATCCTTCGGCCATCTTTTCGAGAAGACCAAGCGATTTAGAAAGAGGATTCATACTCGCAATATCGGCCATTGGCAAGTCATGAATTTGACCATCAGTGCATCCATGCAGGGCTGTAGCATAGACATCGATAATACGGCTGTAATTTCGTTGAGCATCTTTCAGAAGTTGTTCGTTCATATCGATTGGTGAACGATAATGGGCATTGACCAATGCGAATCTCAAGACCATTGGATCTATCTTTTTACGAATCTCTTGGATGGTCCAAAAGTTACCAAGGGATTTACTCATTTTCTCACCATCGATGTTAACAAATCCATTATGAAGCCAATAACCTGCAAGAGGAGAATGTCCCGTGTGGCATTCACTTTGGAATATTTCAGCTTCGTGATGAGGGAACCTCAAATCATGTCCTCCTCCGTGAATATCAAAGGATACTCCAAAGTGGTCGAGACTCATTGCTGTGCATTCAATATGCCATCCAGGGCGACCTTCACCCCAAGGAGAAGGCCATGTTGGTTCACCTGGCTTTGCTTGTTTCCATAATGCGAAATCTTTGTGATCTCGTTTTGTATCTCCAGTACCTTGAACTCTTCCGCCTGCCCCTTGTCGAACAGCGTCGATTGATTGTCCAGTGAGTAAACCATACTTTTCGGGAGCAGACTCCACATGGAAATAGACCCCATCATTCGCAGCATATGCATGTTCCTTCTGAATCAAATCTTCAATAATATGAATCATTGAGTCGACATATTCTGTACACCTTGGATAATGATCTGCACGAAGAATATTGAGTGAATCCATATCCTCATAATAGGTTTCAATATTGTTTTCTACCAAGACTTTCCAATCTTCTCCAGATTCGATTGAGCGTTTGATGATTTTATCATCAATATCTGTGAAGTTTTGAACATAATCAACATCATAGCCCGATGCTTCAAGCCAGCGATGTATCAAATCAAAAGCGATGTAACAACGTGCATGACCCAAATGACATAGGTCGTAAACTGTTACTCCGCAAACATACATCCCTACTTTTCCTGGAGATTGTGTCTTAAAATCGACTTTTTCTCTGCGGCGAGTGTCGTGAAGGCGGAGTGGCATGTGAACAGGTCGATGGTGTAATCCCTCTCACTTGAAGGTTCATACGCAACAG
>TARA_B110000459_G_scaffold98274_1_pt1 | contig 17965 bp, 15 predicted proteins | sample TARA_B110000459 | Tara Oceans TARA_B110000459 (sample SAMEA4398296) | marine metagenome | biome: Polar Biome; feature: [SRF] surface water layer (ENVO:00010504); material: water (ENVO:00002006), including particulate matter (ENVO:01000060) such as... | depth 5 m | reverse complement strand
AGCAAACACCTGGACGAAGAGGAAGATGACGAGGCACAACGCTGCAGTAAGGTAGCCAGATGCGCCACCGGCATCAAGGCCGGCGAGGATGTTTTCCCAGCCGAGAATGATGGAGACTTCTGCGATCTTTACGCCTGCGACACCAACCGCCATGATGCGGAGGTAAGAGAGGGTGTTTGCAAGCAGTCCGAAGGTCTCAATGGGGCCCATGATGATGCCACCGGCCCAGCCAAATCCTTCGTATATCGCCAGGCCAACGATAAGGCACAGAATTCCACCGATGAGGAGGAGGTTCCAAACGATCTGGAGTTCAAACAATTCGTTGTAGCCCATCACAAAGTTGCGGCAGACCATGAAGCCGCCGGCCAAAATCATCAGCCAAGAGCCCTTTTCGAAGAACGCTGCAGTAAATCCATGCGCCTTGTTGACGTTGGTGAATCCGATGATGAGGCCCACAAGGATATGGAAGACGCCCAAGTAGACGGCCAGCGAAACGTACTGTTCGAGGCCGTGTCCTGCACTTGCACGGTGGAATGGCATCATGACGAATGGATGGTCTGGATCGCCGAGTCCGAGGAACACAGCGATGTTTTCAGGAAGCACGAAGAAATCGTGAGCCCAGTCATAGAAGGAAGTGAGGAACCCAATGTCAGGCCCCCATCGATACCCGTCTTTGAGGACGCCAGCGCTGTCAAACATGCTTCCATCCCATACGAACCCAAAGCCTTCTGCAAAAATGATGCCCCATACTATGCATGAGATCCCCATCCAGCGGAGAATGGTCATTCCCTTTTGGGCGAGTGGATCCACAGCGAATGGCTTGGAACCAAGCCAAAGTGAGAGAAGAACAAGAATGAGCCCGTAGCCCCAATCGCCCAAAATCATCCCATAGATGAGAGGGAAGGTCATCATGATGAGCATGGATGGCTCAAAGGTACCGTACTTCGGCCGGCCGACAAGGTCGACAAGCAGTTCGTATGGCTGGGTTGCCTTTCCGTTTTCAAACTGAATCGGAGGCGTTGGCTCTTCGTGGTGTTCGTCGGAAGCCGGCATAGCCCGAATCATGGTGAGGGAGATGTCCAGTTCAGGCAAATTGATCTTGCCATCGCCGTCCAAATCCATAGCCTGAACCAGCGGGCCGACGTCCCAAGGTGGGAGATCTGCAACGTTAGCGCTCTTGAGCGCTTGCTGGAATTCATAGCTGTCGATTTTACCGGAGTCGTCCAGATCCATCGACTTGAAGAATTGGAAGATTGATTGCTTGGTCCTGAGCAAATAATCAGAGAGCATCACAAGTTCTTTTGCCACATCAGGTGTTGATTCCCCATGGTCACCGTGGCCGTGGTGAGGATCCACATACGCTTCGACGCTGACGTGCGATGCGACTTTGCCAAGTTTCGACTTGACCATTTCACCTTGCGAGGTTGGGACCCAGCCGTCGAGAGCGAAGGCTTGGTCGCTTACTGCGACAAGGGTTGGAGCGGTGTAGATTGAATCCTCGCGGGTCAAAAATTCAGAAAGCGCGACGAGCGAGCGAGCGTTTCGGTCAACCCAAGCATCCAGCGCTTCTTGAGTCGAGGCGATGGTGTTCTCGAGGGAGGTGATTTCGGAAGTGACATCGCTCAGTTTCTTAGCGGGTGAACCTTCACCTGCTGGAATCTGAACTGCTTTTGCCCCGAGTTCTGCAAGACAAATCTGCACTTCTGCTGCGTGCTGAGTCTGGCATGCAACGGCAACAACGCCTGGGGCGCTGTGGAGGAGAATTTCGGTACCGAGGGCTGCAAAGACGCTCTTTGCCTTGCTTGCTCTGGCGGTTTCTCCAACATAGACTTCGAGTCCATCGAAGCCGCCCATGAGTTCAAGGGGGATGTCGAGGGGAGCGAGGCGCTTGAGCACCTGCAGTTGATCGTTGAGCGTTGTGATTGAAGCCTCGCTGTCTCGAATTGTGTCGAGGTATGCGAGAGCGTCGTCGATTTTAGCCTCAAAGGTCTCGGCCAGTGCCTTGGCTTTTGCAGCAGGAACTGGCCCGTCGGTGTTCACGGCGCTGACAGCAGACAGGACGGCTCGAACTTTGGTGAGCAGAGCGCTGGTTTGATTGGCCCCTTCGGTGGAAAGAGCTCGACCAACGCCGATTCCGTCTTGGAACTGGCCATATTCTTCAATGTGAACGCAGGAAAGCGAAGCGCAGACCCTCAGAACGTCTTCCATCTTATCGACGGGAGCCGCCACGGTGAGGCGGGACATTTCTGCGGTTGCGAACATGGGACCAACTCACTGGGAATTTACGGTTTCGAGAAGGTGTGCAACCGCCTTCTTTTGGCGGCCTGCTGCTGAGGATTCGATTGATTCGACGACCTTGTGCCCTTCCTTGGCCACGCCGTCTGCTTCCTTGTTTGCTTCACTGCGAGCAGCGTCGAGTGTGACTTGAGTATCGGCGACCGAGCCATCGGTTGCGTCGGCAACGAGTTGCACGGATTGACGCCGTGCTTCTGCTGCGATTCGACTGACTTCTGCTTGGGCGTCTGCAAGTTGCTTTTCGGCATCTTGTTCGGCTTGCTTGATTTTACGAAGGACATCGGCCATACCCATAATAATCACCAGCATTTTCGCTGAATGGTAGGGGGTTTATGAGGCTAATGGGGGAGCCTCCATCGCCAAAAAGAGCCATTGCTCGCATTGTTCATCGCTTTGGCTTGGTGCCACGGAATCGACTCGCCATCGCAAACGGCCATAGCAATCGCCCCTGAACCTCTTGGTAGCCAACTTCTTTGATCATCGTACGATAGTACCCATTTGTACCATAGTGAGAATAGGTGTTTGCAAGGCCTTTCCAAGGATGATTTTTGTCTTTTGTCACAAACCGAGCAAGCCACTGAACGACGGTTGCCATCCAAATCCGCCCTGCCAGACCGTGCAACCAATTGGCTTTTCCAGCGTCACAGATGACAAGTTGCCCACCAGGTTTGAGCACCCGATAGATCTCTTCAAGGCCCTTGCGTTTGTCTTGAAAATCTCTGAAGGAAAACAAACAGAACACGACATCGTAGGTGTCGTCAGGAAGCGGGATGGCTTCTGCGATGGCTTCGACGTAATCCGCCGGCGCCTCGCCTCGAGCGAGTCGGGCCGCATCCACTCGTTTTTTAGCAACCTTGAGCATTTCAGGAGACGGGTCCAAGCAGGTGACATCAAGCCCAACGAGATCTTCTGCAAATGAGCCAGGTCCACAACCAACCTCCAGAACTTTCATGCCGGCTTCTGCGTGATTGCGCACGTTTCTTCGCCACCTTTTGTCTTGGCCGAAGGTCATGAGTTTGTTCACTCGGTCGTAATTTGGAATCGTCGCTTCAAGTTGCGCTTCAAGAAGGGTCCAAGCCTCCAAATCAATGCCAGAGGGGTCGTAACCTCCGGTTGCTGCTCGGCTTCCCATGGTGGTTGCGCACCTGCCAACCTCTTTGGACATGTCGCCGAGCATCTCAACCGCAATTCGGCCGCAGAACAACCCTCCGTCAAGCGATGCGCTCGACGGTTTCTGGAGTGATTCCTTCTTCTGGCGTCACTCGGAAAACGAGGATTTTCAAATTTTCAGGGGCGTTTCGGAATTTAGAAACGATCATCGAAGTTTCGAAATCGGTACCGATGGTTCGCACTTGGAAGGAAAGCACCATGTCAGCAATGGTGGACAATTCTTGCTTGATGGAAGCGTCAAGTCCGTTCGTGGAGACTGAAATCAACAGAAGACCGCGGTGGAGTTGGGCGTGTGCTTGGAGCATGCGCACCATAGCGACCACACGGGCAGGATCTTCACGTTGCAGGAAGAAATCCAGGCTGTCGACAACCGCTCGGAAGTAAGGGCCCAATGCCATGATTTCGTTGGTGACTTCAGTCAGGTAATCTTGGTTGCTTTCATCGACAAATCGAGTCTGAGCCAACCGCTGAATATCGGCGAGTTGGAAGCCCTCGAGGCGGTATCGACTGGCGAGGAGTTCCCGTTCTAAGACCGTCGAGTTGTACTCTTCTCCAATCGTTCGAACGTTGATGTCCATTGGCCAGCTGTACTTCGTGAAGATGCGGATGATTTCGGCTTGCCCTTCGTTGGTAGAAATGTAAAGGGTGTTTTCAGATTCTTCAGCAGGCGAAGTAAATTGCTTTGCGAACAATTCACTTCCAGAACCTGTGTCGGTGAAAGCAATCAACGTGAAGCCACGGGGAATACCGCCGTGCATTTCGTTGTCGAACTTCGGTACACCGAACGAACCAACCTTGCTGAAGAACTCCTCATCTTCCGGATCAAAATCGAATTTGCGTGCCATTCTTGTTCACCTCAGTGGATAACGACCTGCCCTCGATCGATTAAATCGGTGCAATAGAGGTCGAGGTTCGACAACACCAGCGGTGGTGTCTGATCCGGTACGTTGAGGACCACAGAGAGGATTTCTCGCTGGCGGAAGGTGTTGATGAAGGTGTGAAGGTATTCGGCGAGGATTCTGTCTTCGTTGTAAATCGCCAACGCATTCACGCTGTCGAGGAAAACAAAGTTTCGCTCGGAAGAGATCGTACGAAGGATGTAAAGGGTTCTGAGCAGGACGGATTCGAGCATGATCGGGCTGTCAACGAAATGGATGTTTGTGTATGGGACATCGGTGCCGCCAAGGATGCCGGAAGACACCAAATCAATGAATTGGATGTTAGAAACATCCATCCCGATGGATTCGAACGCTTGAATGATTTCAACAGCGCCTCGGTTGGCGCTGATGTAAACGCCGCCCATTTCGAACATCTGCATCAATGGAATGAGGGTGCTTGCCGTCACCATGAACGCGTTGGAGTTTCCGCACCGCACCTGAACGGCGCTGTTGAGCGCTACTTCGGTAAGTTGTTCCGCAATTCGCTGATCCAATTCAAACATAATCATGACCCCCATCGCGAGGTTTTGTCGCTTTGTGCGCCCCATTTGAGCATCGGTGTGAGCATGACGCCGAGTGGGGTGAGTTCGATAGCGTGCTTTGCTCGGCTGTGAGAAGTACCACGCATCTTGACAACTTGGAGGAAACGAAGCAAATGGCCCATTCGCTCGACGTCACCCATCACGATGATGCCGTCTGCGATCGCTTCTTCAACCCCAAAGGAGGACCAGTGAGCGTTTTCTGTGGCAGAGGTGATTTCAGAGATGAGGATGGTGGTGCATCCGAGGGTTGCGAGTTTCTTTCCGAGGGTGAACAAGAAATCACGAATCAATTGCTCGGATTTAATTTTGTAGCATAGCGTGGTGACCGAGTCGATGACCAGGCGCGTCACACCGATGGTGTTGACAATGTCCACAATCGCTTTGATGAGTGCGTGAACGTCATCAAGTTCGAACGAGGCTTTTTCCAAACCAAGCCAAGAGTAAAGCACGTCCATATCAAAAACGTTGATCAGGCCAGAATCGACCATGTTCATGTCAAAGAAAGCGTATTGGCGAATGTTTTCGAGCAACTTCACGGAAGGCTCGGTTGCGGTAAAGTGGGCGCAAGCCTCGCCCGCAAGTGCGCCGCGAACAAGAAACTCCATGCCCAGCGTGGTCTTTCCAGAACCACAAGTTCCGGCAGCAAGCACCGTAGAGCCGTAGGGGATTCCACCGCGCAAGATTTCATCCAGTCCATGGATACCTGTGACGCATCGGTCGCGGGTGTATACGGCGGCTGGCTGCATGGGAAACATGTCCAACCAACCGGCCCGGGTTCATCAAGCAATCGCCCCCAAGGCATCGAAGCCTGTCATTGAGGTTGTGCAGCCAGGCGTCCGTCAAACATCGCCCGGTGAAGGGGCTTGTTCGATGAACCAAGAATCAATCGTGGTGGAATTCCCGTTCCATGCCAAGGATTGGCCAGTGACCATGAACAAACCAGTATCACCACCCCATTCCGCCCTAAACATATCGTAAGGGCGTGCTTCGTCGACTTGGGTGTAACGAAGCTTGAGCACACCCGTTCCATCCTGCATCCCGTTAAACATTCCAACGCCCAAAAATCCCTCGACGCCGAGGTCGATAATTTGGGAAGCGTTTCCGGTTGCTTGGGAACTTGGATCACCGGTCAATAAAAGGGTATTCCCACCCGCAATTACACCTTCTTTGAACAGGTAATCAGATGTGATGCTAGAGGAGGTGTGATTCAACGACCAACCTCGAAGAGCGATGGCGAAGTCATTCGGATTATAGATTTCAACCCACTCAGGCCCACCGCTTGCGGGGCGGGTCATAAGTTCGGTAATGTGCAGGTCATTTGCCAGGCGCCCACCTCGGTGAACTTCAAGGACGATTTGCCATGTTTCCCCATCTTGAATAAATTGCCGATTTGCGGTCGAAGATGCCGAGGCTGTCTTGCGTTCTGTACCTCCATCAAACAACATCAAACCAGTGCGGTTCGAGATGTTGCTCGATACGACTTCAATAGTGAGGTGAAGGGAAAAGCCTTCATCCAGTCCTAATCCATCGATCATGCTCCCCTCTGTCAGATTCTGGATGGCGTTGATTTTCAAGATATCAAGCGCTCCGTCGGTTACTAAACCTGCCTGTATTCGCCCATCATTAAGCGCCACTGCCGACCGTTCATGCCAATTGGAAGTGGCGTTGGCATAATCCATGCCGGTGCTGTTGGAAGGGACAAACCAACCTTCATCGGAGGTCAATCGGTCTAAACCTTGCACAGCAGAACGGTCCAAACGGTCCACGGCTGGGTCGTTTGAACCCATTTGCAACTGCGCCAACGCCAAAAAGGCCGTCAAGATCATGAGAAATAAGACGAACGCAGAAAGAAATTCAATCACAGCCGTCAGGGCTGTTTCGTCTCGTTCAAGTGAACGAACACCCCTGCTTCGCATGTTTTGTTGTAGTGTTCGGCGCTTCAAGAGGTTGCCGCATGGAGCAGCAAGGGAATGTAAGATTCTGGGGTTCTTGCCCCCTTCGGGGGCGATGAGTCTTTGAATCCCCCCTGCGAGGCGTCATGTAATGTCGAACCGGACGCAACCATCAAGCGGCCAAAAAACGAGCAGTCTTTCCATGGTGCTCTTGCTCCTCTTGGCATCGCTCACGGGACTTATGACGCTGCCCGCTGCAAGTGCTTCGGAGAGCGGCGATGTGGCCTTGATTGAGACGATTTCACCCCTTCCCGATTCATGGGGTTCTTCTTGGGATCCGATGTCTTTTGAAGTGACCGTTGCCAATCAAGGCCTTGGCACCAGCACCAACCGTGCAACGAAGTGGTATGTATGCGAGGGGGATGTGACTGGACCAGTCTGTAAGTCTTCATACGATGCAAGCGGTTCATTCACCCTCTCCAATCTTTTCCCGGGGGCCATGGCCAACGTGACCTCCGATGCGCAATGGAACCCATCGGGAGATGAAGGCATTTTTACCATCGTCTATGCTTTCGATTTAAGCGACCAAGACACAACCGATGACATGTTGACCTTCAACATCAACCTCACCCGCTCATTTGTGGACCTATCCGTCAACACCGCTCACAACCCCCTTCTGGCCCTCCAAGGCACGGCGACCTATGACGGGAGCGTCATCCTCAACACTGGAGTGGACTACATACTCGATGCAAAGGGGCAAATTAATTCATGTGGAACTTGCAACTTCGAGGCGACATTGGGGTGGCAATTGTGGACTGTTGGAGAGAACCCGGTGCTTCTCAGCGATGCCTACACCGTTGTGTCCAATCTTCCATCCTGGGGCGGTCAATCCCCATTCACAGAATCGCTTCCAGCTGTAAACAGCACCGCTGAGGGGCAGTTCACCTTGAAGTGGGGCTTATTTGGTAGCACGGGGACGCCTTATGGCGATCTGGATTCCAGCAACGATATGACCTCAATCACAATTGTATTTGATGACACCATTGACCTTCAAGCCACCTCGATGATTCCAGCCCACGATGCAAGTTCTGCCAGCTACTTTTACGGCGAAAACATGGTCAGCACCACGATTTCAAACCTTGGAAATATGACGGTAGAATCGGTACGGGTTGCGTTCCAGATTTACGATCCAATCGGCGAAGTGGAGTATGAAGCCTCATGCATGCTCCAAACCGTCCTCCCCGGTGAAACACGCACTTGCTCATTCAACATCACTTCCATCGGCGCCGACCGCACGTTGACGCTGCAGGTACCATCATCCCATGACGAAGGCGATGAAGGCAAGTTCAGCAACAACGCCTTGTCTGAAATTGCAGATTTGGTCGCAGGAGCCATCAATGCGAACATCGACCAAGCAAGCGCAATCGGCACATACACCACGGGAGAGGCGATTCAAATGAGCGCTCGAACGAGTTCGACCGCTGCTGGACCACTCAATTACTCGTGGTGGGTTTCCGGTATCATCAACCTCGGCTATGGCCCTGAACTGAATGTCTCTGGTGAGAACCTAGGCCTTGGTGATCACGTCGTAACGCTAAGGGTGACCGATGTCTTTGGTGAATTGGAATCCGTTCACAAGGACATAACCGTGTACAATTACGTCTCGCTCGATAACGGAGCGTTGTTCACAGGCCAAGCAGTCACCCGCTCTTCGGCTTACCTGAACTATGAGTCGTCGTTGCCGGTTCTTGGTACATCCTATGGTATCGGAGAAGGCAAAGAACCCTTGCTCATGCTTTCGTTCGAGGTTCTTTCAACCGTGGACGATTCTCCAGAAGTCGGGATGGACTGGATGGAAATCCAACTCAATATGACCGAGTTGCTTCCAGAAAACATCCCACTCGAAACCGTTGATGTTCGGTACTTGCCAACCTTAGACGATTACATCTGGACCTACCTTGACCAGTACGCTGCAAACGAAGACGGCACCTTTGACGTGACCCTCACGACAAACGGCGTGATCCTCATCATCGGTGAATCACCACCAGCGAACCTCAGCACTGGCCCAATCACAAGCACACAACTCGAGGGGGGCCAACTTATGCTCAACTGGACCGCCACAGGGGATTCCAACAATCCTTATGTTGGAGGTTGGAACATATACAAACTCCTCCTCGTACAAGAAGCAGGAACCCTCTTCCCAAATCCTGCAAACGGCGTGAATGAGTTCATCTGGAAGGAATTGACTTCCGATTCCCTTGTCGCTACAATCGATGCTTCGGGCGACAATTGGACCGACCCGGTGCCACTTGGAAGCGGAGATTGCGCTTCATACGCAATCATGCCTTCAAGCCGTGAGGGTGCACCCGACTTCCAGCACATCAACGTCAGCCTTGATGAAAACGGCCAATCCACCGCTTTCTGCGGTGATGCAGTGCCACCAGTATCCAGCATCAGTAATTTCCAATCCACCTCCACCTTCACCAACGACACTGAGTGCTACAAAATCGTCAATGATTGGAACATGTGCTACGAATTGAACCTCACTTGGACATGGCCTGAAAATGAACCCAATGGACAGCTGTTTTGGAACCTCTACCAAATTGAACAGCAGCCAAAGGACATCGATTTGCGATTTTTGACACCGATTGTCAGCAACATGCCCTCAACACCAGGAGAAATGGGCTATTACAACCAAACGGGCCAAGAAGACGCAGACCTGCGCCCTCTGAGAGCGTATTACTTCATTCTGGCACCGGTTGATTCGGTCGGCAACGAGCAAACGCTGGCAAATTACCCTTCACCAAACGTAGAGCGGGTGTTCATCGAAGATGATTGGTGGGCCTTCAATCAACACTTGATCCCCGAACCTGAGCCAGAGCCAGAGCCGCCTCTTGGCGTTGCTTGGCTAGGCACCCTCAACGAATACATGCAAGAAGATGAATTCACAACAACTGGCTTGGCATCCCTGGTGGTGCTGGTGCTTTCCATCATCTGCTTGCCGTTGCTGTTGCAAAAGCGAAAGCGATTGAAGCGAGTCATTGCTGCACGAAACCGTCGAACGGGCATTCAATCGACGGTGGACGAATTTGATGACTTCTTTGAATGAAGTCAACTGTGGCGCGGCAGGGGAGATTCGAACTCCCGAGGTGAGACACCACTGGATTAGCAATCCAGCGCAATGGCCAGGCTATGCGACTGCCGCAGACAAAGCCGGCGACCGATGAAGCAGTCATGAACATGACGGTGGAGGCTGGATGACCTTCCCACGAGTCAAATGAGGGACTGAGCCTTCAAAGGGGCCCTAGAGGACCAAGCCAAGAGGACGGTGGTACGCACACCAGAACGAGGGCGAGGTGCATCCATCCCAAGTAATACAACGAGCGGAAGAAGGATTTCGCAGCCTTCGGCATGCGTTCATGTTCGTCTGTTGGTTCAAGCGGATCGATGTCCCACACGGATTTGGCGTACCACAAGGTAAGACCTCCAGCAATGAGCGCCCAAAGAAGCGGCAACCCGGAATTCGGCCAAAAGAAAGGAATGCTTCCTAACAAAAGCAAGCATACGCAGTATACTTTCGAAAGAAAAACGGTGTGCTCTGGGCCTCGGACTTCATTCATCATTGGAACTTCTGCCTTTGCGTATTCGCCTGAGCGGTACAAGGCCAAAGCCCAGAAGTGCGGAGGGGTCCAAAAGAAGATGAGGGCGAAAAACAACCATGGAATCGGAGAACCAAGCGCCAACGGGTTGGTGCTTTCTAGAATCGAATCACCTGCTGCTGCTGCCCATCCAATCAGGGGAGGCGTTGCGCCTGCAATGCCGCCGATGACGATGTTTTGAGGGGATCGACGCTTGAGCCAGATCGAATAAATCAGCACATAGAAGGCAACTGAAAAGAATGACCAAAAAGCGGCTTTCCAACTGACGAGGAGAAACAAGGAAGAGCCAAGGATGGCAATTGTCGTGCCGAACATCAAGGCGCCCTGTGGGGAGATGTGCCCTTGCGGCACAGGTCGGTTCTTGGTCCGCCTCATCAGCGGATCAATATCTGCATCATACCACATGTTGATGGCGTTTGATCCACCAGCGGAAAGGGTCCCACCGACCACTGTAATCAGAATGGTGGTCATTGTATCAAGCCATGTCCGCTCGAGCGGGGTGATCAAATCGTGAACCAGAATGGCACAAATGGCTGTCACTTGCAGCAGAGCAATCACGCGTAGCTTCATCAGTTGTCGAAACACACTCAGCCAGCCGGGGTGGGGCGCAGGTGCCACTTCACCGACACCCAAATCCATGATTATTCCTCCTCGGGAAGGGTATTGGCGTTTGATTCAGAAATGCGCATGCTAAACAGCGCCATAGAGGCGATCAACAACCCCGTGACGCCGACGACTAAATGAAGCAAAGAAATCCATTCAGGGAAGCTGTCCATCTTGGCAGCGACGATGTAGGTCCCACCAATCATGACGTTGAGCACCCAGAACCCTGCGGTCACATCGGTGATTCGACCAAATGCAGGGGTTGCACCGTGTTCCCTTGCTTCGGATCGTATTCTGGCCGAACCTGCAACAAGAACGAGCCCCACAATTAGAGCACCGAACCGATGCACCATTTGCACCAAAACGCCCGGGCCATCAAATGAAGGCAGGACACTTCCGTTGCATGTTGGCCAACCGGTTGGGAATCCAACGGAGCACCCTTGGTTGTATTGGCCTCCTGCAGTCGAAGAGACCCATGCGCCAAGGATGAGCAGGGTAAACACAGCGCCAACCATGGCGTCTACGCGACGCTTATTGGCGGCAATGAAGGCTTTTGGAAGATGGAACAGTGGGTGCTTCGAACCCTCTTTTGAACGCATTTCCATGTGCTGGAAAATGAAAGCGGCTGAAAAGATACAGGCCATCGAAAGGTGAAGCGCTACCGACCAATCCGCATTATCAAAGAACACCGTCAATGCGCCAGCAGTGGCCTGAAGAATAAGCATGATTCCTGCAAAGAAAGCCAATTTATACGCCTTATCACCATAGGTGGAACGGCGAGAGCGGAGCAACAAGGCATTGAACAACACAGGGAGTGCAATCACCCCAACCATGGCCCTGTGAATCCATTCTGTGAATATTTCAAAGGTGGTGTAGCGGTGATCTGCGCCTCGTGAATCAATCTCCTCAGGGTTGGCCTCCCAGTAGGCGGCTTGCTCCTCGGTGGAGATGTCAAATCCCCAAGTTCCGAAGCATTGAGGCCAGTCAGGGCACGACTCACCAGCGTCGTTGATGCGGATTGTACCGCCTGCTACGATGATGACCAGAGCCATCCCCAACAAAACAAGAGGGAGGGTTGACGGGCGACGCCACCATACTGCCTCCATGGGTGAAGGTGAGAGGGGACCCCTTTTGAACACATTCCTACACCCTTACAACGTGGGTAGAATACAAATCTGGCGCTCATTGCTGCTGGTCGTGGTTCTGCTCGCTTCCAGTGGTTCGGTTTTGTCGCAAGCCAAAGCCGATGAGTCCCTCTTGGAACAAGAAGGCGGGACACTCGATGTGCTTTTGCTTGATGAAGCGTGCTTGGAACAAGAGGCTTGTGAGCCAGTTCGACCTGAACACTTTGTCGAATACTTCGGAGCGGATTGGTGTGAACCTTGCAAGGTGCTCGACGGCGATTTAGACGCTCTGGTGGACAACGAGACCTTTGTGATGCGCCATCACCCATCCCCAACCGACCTCTCATACAACTCCGATTCCTATCAGCGATTCAACCGAATGTACAGGTTGTTGTTCTTACCCAGTTTGATTCACAACGGAGATGGGCTGCTCACGGGCACAAGTCAAGCGCAGGACCTGGGACGTGTGATGAGCAACAGCACGACCGAATTTGAAGGGCTAAGTGGAGTGTCGGTGAGCAACGGCACGCTTGCATGGAACACCTCGATCAACGGGACAGTCTCCGTTTGGCGATTGGCCGATGTCGCCCATGAAACGGAACCTTACATCCACAGCGACATGGTGGTTGGAGCGTCGCACTTCAACTCGACAGCCCGGCAAGGAAACATCAGTGAATTGCTCTCCATGAACGGGACGGGGCTTGTTGTGATGTTGGAAACCGACGGGGTACGAAACCTGACGGTGAAATCCGATACGCCTGCTGCTGGTTTGGATTTGATTGAAAACGAGGATAACGGAGTCGTTTCCACGTTGGAATCGCAATCCAGAGGCACACTCGCCCTCGCTGCCACCTTTGTGCTGCTGCTCCTGTTAACCCCAGCATTGGTCATGTGGAAAAACACCGTATCCACCTCAAAGAGCCTAGGTACCGAACAAGAATAGGCCTTCTTCCGCTGCTCTTTGCGTGGGTTAGGTTCAAGAAGAGTAGGCAGTACGGCAGGATGCGACACTGTCGCAGGTGCATCTCTTATGGTCAAGCCAGCACGACTCCACACCCGCTTCGAACGAGCCCGAATCATTGGTGCAAGAGCACTCCAAATCGGAATGGGTGCTCCCCTTTACGCAAACGAAGAAGTTCTTCGTGAAGCATTCATGGAAGAACTTGTCTCCCTTTACGGTCTTGAAGAAGCATCGGTCCGCTTCGTGTTGGACCCGCTCAAGATTGCGCTCTACGAATACGAGCATGAGTTGATTCCAATCGATATCGATCCTCACTTGGATTGAATCTTATTGACCAATTGCAAACCCGTAAAACTCGGGGTGCCCAACATCAGGGATGGCATCTCGCTTGACAAGCATCGTTCGCACGGCCCATAGGTCGACAAACACCCTGTATTTCGTGGTTGCATCAAGGTAATCAACACCACTTGAACCACCTGTACCCATTCTACGGCCAATCATACGTTCGACCATCCTTGCGTGCGCTGAACGAAACAACAGCATTGATTGTTCGAGGCCTACAAAAGAATCGATGAGCCGCCGGGGCCAGGAAAGAAGCGGAAGTTCTGGATAAGATTCAATGAACAACAAACCAGCCCTCGAACGGGACACTTCGCCCTCGGGCTTGAGAAACGATGTGGCTTGTTCTGTCGCAGCTTCGATGCGGGGTCGAACTTGTTCTTCGCTCCCGTGACCGATCGCTACGATGTGGGCAATGACCTCTTCACCGTGGCGCTTCATCACGCCCAGATGACTTTCAACAAAAGCCGCAACAACTTCTTCGTCTCCGTCTTGCCCTGGAAGTGAGCCGTTGACAGGGGTTCGAGCCAGCCATGCTCCAAGAGCATCATTGAGTGAAGGGGCGTTGGACGTGACCTCGAAGTTCGCGAGAACCTTATCGCTGACTTTGCCTTCAGAAGCCAGTTTTCTCATGTGAAGCAAAGGGTCCATGCCACCCATGCGTTGTTCATTTTCCAAGCCCAAGAGGACTTCAAGTTCCCTCATCTGCCATGATTCGAATCCTGAAGAGGTGCCCAGTTTATCCCTAAAAGCGAGGAAATCTTGTGGTGCTAAAGTTTCCATAACCTTCCACTGATTGGCCAGGAGGCGGAAGATTTCAGTCACCCGGTCGAGGTGGTGAACCAACCTCGGGAGGGATTTTTCTTCTACATGCTCTTGATTGATCAGTTGGTGCGCTTCCTTCAATTCACGCAAAATCATTTTGAACCAAAGTTCGAAGGCTTGGTGGGTGATGACAAAATGCTGTTCATCGTTGCACGGTGCCGGAGCGTAGCCTTCTGGACCGTCTTGTAATTCAAGCAATTCATCCAAGCGCAGGTAGCCACCATACGTCATTCGGTGGGAGGGAGAACCTTCGGCCATGCTCCGACATCCCCAACGAGCCCTTGAACTCTTCACCCTTCGTCAGTTGCTTGATGGAGACCTAGCGACGCATCAAACGGGTGCGGCCACTTTGGTAGCGATCAGCGCACCTATTGCATAACACACCCCAGTGAGGACCATCGAAGCACCAAGCGCTGGCCAAAACTCCACCCCTCTGGTAAGCAACACGGGCAGGGCAATGAACAGCACAAGCGATGGCACCACAAGCCACAACACCTCTTGGGAAAAAATGGCGATTTGTTCAACATCACCAGTATCGTGGTGCAGCCAAATGATGGCCATAATGGAAGCCAAAGGTAGAGAGATGAGCAAAGCACCAAACAAACTGTTTCGCTTTGCAATTTCGCTTGCTGCAACAACAATCCCTCCTGAAAGAAGAACTCGCAACAACAAATTTTGCCAAATCATCAATCACCCCCTTATGCAGGGGGTATGTCGTTCTTGCGACAAACTCGAGGTTGTATGATTGCTTTCTATTTGCCCGAGAACAGCATGTATGAACAGAACCCTCATAGAGCAAATACGGAACCCCTCGACATGGTCGTAACCGCTGATACGCTGAAAAATTGGCTCGCTGACTATGACGCTGACAACATCGTCATCGGTGTCGTCGCCTCGCACTCTTCGCTTCAAATCCTCCACGGCGCCCGAATGGAGGGGTTCAAAACTCTAGGAATTGCGGTCGGAGAAAACCGTCGTCGCTTCTACAAAGCCTTCCCTGGTGCAGAACCAGATGAATGGTTGATGCTCGAAAACTATCGCGAAATGTTGGACCATGCTGAATGGTTCAGGGAACGCAATGTTGTGATCATCCCCCATGGCTCACTTGTGGAATACCTCGGCTCCTCGAATTTCCGCGCCCTCGAGGTGCCGACCTTCGGCAACCGAGGCATCCTCCACTGGGAAAGCAGCAGGGCACGCCAGCGCCAATGGCTCGAAAGCGGTGGATGCACCATGCCACGGGTTCTTGAAGACCCTCACGACATCGACGGCCCCGTTATTGTCAAGTACGCCGGTGCAAAAGGTGGCCGCGGCTACTTTATTGCTCGAGATTACCGCGATTTCCGCAGGAACGTCGACATTGAAGAAGAATTTACCATCCAAGAATACGTGCTTGGCTGCCGATATTACCTCCACTTTTTCTTCGACCCTACAGCAGATGATGGTTACCAAGTCCAAGGGCGCGGTAAAAACGCTGGCAAAAACCTCGGCCGGCTTGAACTTCTTTCGATGGATCGACGCGACGAATCAAACGTGGATGAATTCTACAAGCTTGGTTCCTTGCGCGACCTCAGAGAAATGGCCCTTGAGCCATCCTTTGTCGTGACTGGAAATCAACCGGTGGTCATCCGTGAATCACTTCTCCCGCGCGCCTTTGAAATGGCAGAAGGCACCGTTGCTGCATCGTTTGAACTTGAAGAGAACAGTCGAGGCATGCTCGGGCCTTTCTGCCTCGAAACAATTGTCACCGACCAACTTGAATTCAAGGTGTTTGAAATTAGCGCTCGCATTGTTGCGGGTTCAAACCCGTTTGTCGGAGGATCCCCTTACTCAGACATTAATGAAACTCGAATGTCAACAGGGCGAAGGATTGCTCGCTCCATCAGAAAGGCTGCGGATGATGAACGACTTGATGAAATTCTCTCTTGAGAATCCATTCGCTCAATACTTGTAACGGCGCCTCATAGCGTCTGTGGTTTTCTTTCCGCCTTGGCGTTTCTTTCTTCGATTCAAAAGGACCATACCCATTGCAATCATAAGCGCTGATGAGACAAGGAAGATCAATTGGAAGGTTTCCACTGGTGCTGTATCGGTTTGCAATTGTACGTCCTCGCCCAACAGGCATTCTGATTGGCCGGTTTCAGGTTGAGATGTGCCAGACGGACAGCGTGTTTGTGTTGTTTGCCCTTCGATAGGAACGAAATACCCGGCATTGGCCAATTTACAATCAAAGATAGAAGAAGAGCCATTGGTAGGGTTGTAGGTACCTACTCGACAAGGAGTTTGTCTGGTTTGACCCATTTCGCTCGCATAATGTCCGGCTTCGACTTCAAGGCATGCTTCTGAAGAATCAGATCCCATCAGCGGATTGTAAGTCCCTACGGGGCAAGCAATCTCCAGCGATTGGCCCTCAAGGTCGACATAATGCCCTCGAGAAGACCATCCACAGGCCTCTGTGGAATTCCCTGCTTCCGTTGGGTTGAATGTACCCACTGAGCAAGGCGTTTGTTCAACAGCACCGATCATGCCCACATAAAAGCCAGAGGAGGCGTTTAGGCATGCGTTGGAAGCGTTCGAGCCAGAGGCAGGATTGTAGGTGCCAATCGAGCATGGCACCTGGCCCGCTTGGCCGGTGCGATTGACAAAATGCCCAGGTGATGCGTCAATACAATCGGAAGCATTGATTGAACTTGCGTTTGGATTATACGTCCCAATTCCACATGCTGTTTGATTTACTTGACCTTCAAGAGGCACAAAATAACCTGGACTTGCGCTGAAACAAAATGATTGGCCTGTCGAGGATTGGTATGTCCCTCGAAGGCACTTTTCTTGGCTGGTTTGACCCGTTTGATTGACGAAATGGCCGCTGTCTGCCTCATTACAAAGGGTTTGACCAGTCTCATTTTGGTAGGTGCCGAGCTCACACTGGGTTTGATTCCATTGACCAAAGGTCGCCACATGGTGGCCGATGTCCGCGTCCACACAAGCGTTAGCATCAGAAGAGGCGTTCAGTGGATTGTAAGTGCCTCTCGAGCAAGGGGTTTGATCGCCTTGGCCCGGTTGATCGACGAAATGCCCCCGAGTTGCTGGAAGGCACCATGTGGAGTTGTTTGCTCCACGAAGCGGATTGTATGTACCTACGGAGCACGGTACTTCGGTGGATTGGCCAACCAGCGAAACGTAGTGACCGCGTGAAGCGTTGAGGCAGGAAGGTTGGCCCGTCTGATTTTGCAAGGTACCGATGGGGCATGCAGTTTGGTTGTACCTTCCAGTCTCATTGACGAAGTGGCCAATGTCTGCTGGTCGACAATCTGTCGGTGCGATTGAACCGTTGTCGGGGTTATAGGATCCTTCGAGGCATGCTGTTTGGTTCACTTGGCCTGTTTCATTGGCATAATGGCCCCATTCTGCTGGCCGGCAGTCAACTTGTTCAGTTTCGTTTTGGAAGGTCCCGATGGGGCATGGTATTTGCGAAGTTTGAGCGGTCATGTTCACGAAGTGGCCCAAGTCAGAAGGAAGGCATGATTGGGAGCGTGTGCCTGGTTGGAAGGTCCCAACATCGCAAGGGGTCTGTTCGCCTTGGCCGATGAGGTCGACAAAGTGACCTGCATCAGAAC
>TARA_B110000459_G_C16625827_1_pt1 | contig 17976 bp, 18 predicted proteins | sample TARA_B110000459 | Tara Oceans TARA_B110000459 (sample SAMEA4398296) | marine metagenome | biome: Polar Biome; feature: [SRF] surface water layer (ENVO:00010504); material: water (ENVO:00002006), including particulate matter (ENVO:01000060) such as... | depth 5 m | reverse complement strand
TATTGACTTAGATGGTGATTTAGATATGTGGTTTGGCTCCGGAAATATCAACCCATTTGTCTCTTTTAGTCCTAATTCGATTTATCTAAATAACGGAGATGGAGTATTTGGGGAAGCTATTCTAAATGAAGAGTTAATTAATCCTTTTTCCAAAACAATGGGGTCTTCATGGTGCGATTTCGATTTAGATGGTGATCTAGACTTAGTAGTTGGAGATTCCAATTTTGGAGTTACTTACTATGAGAATGATGCTTCCCAAAGAGATGGCGTTGAATGGATTGCTGTTGATGTAACCGAATTATCAGATGGTCCAAACATAACATTAACCTCGGTTGGTGCAAAAATAGATTTCGAACTTAGTAATGGAAAAACAATAAGACAAATAGTGAAAATAGGTAGTGGTTTTTCAGGTTCGAAAGATACTACAATTCACCTTGGAGTTCCAGATGGAGAATCAATGGAATCTATTACAATAATATGGAATGATGGCACTGAAGCATATATACATCAGCCTGAAACCAACCAATATCTCAAAATTGAAAAGTCAGAGCAATATGACGTCCGAGGGGTCGGTGAGCAATCTTTGGAAGAAATGGGGCCCCTTCCACTAACTATTGTACTGATTATGGCATCATTATTTATCTGTAAAATGCTTTTAGATCTTAAAAGAAATTAGATTATTAGCAATTGATTCAATAATCGTATGCTACACGCTCTATGTATGGCCGCTAAACCATACTCCTCTGGTCACATTGGAGCCGTTGCTTCGAACTATACTGATATGCGCTTATCTGGTGCAGTAAAAGAGAAACTTGTTGAATTAATATGTCAAGAGATCGCCAGATTAGTTCCTCAAATGGAATCCGATACTTTAGCTCAAGACCCTGAGCGTAAAACATTGGATGACCCAGATCGTACCCGTCTTAACTATAATCGAACACGTGAACTAATGATCGAGCAATTATCAAATATTGAATCGGTAGGTTCTGCAGCAGTTCAAGCAGGAATCGAACACGTTGAGAAACATCTAGCAAAAATTATCAAACATTCTGAAGCAGCAGCAGGAAAAGATAGAGTTGCAACGATAAAGCCACGTCACCTTGAGATTGCGATATCTGGAATGGGTCTAGATGAGGAAGAAGGGGACTCAGAAGTAATCGATGTTGTTGAAGAGAGTGAAACATTAGTTGTTGGCCAAGGTGGAGGGATACTGACAAGGTCTTCTTTGATGTCTCTTGCTAGGACTCATGCTAAGATGCCAGTAACAGATGATGCTATTGAAGAATTACTTGACACATACTATATGGTTGTTGAAAAACTTGAGGGGGATATTAGGAATCATGCACAACTTGGTGGAAACCCGGTACAATTTATTGAATCAATAAATCGAATGAGGACTTTAATGTCGCTTGGTTGGATGCGCTCTATGTTAGTTAGAGCAGCGACAACAGCACGTGAGAGGGGATACAAGAGAATAGACATAGAGCAAATTGTCAATGTAGATCCATTTGGGGAATAGAAACTAATTCCATTCCATTTCAAAGTGATGCTACGAAGGAAACTACAGCATCATAATCAGGCTCTACACCAGGGTTTTCTGCAACCCATCGGTGTTGTACGACACCATTTTTGTCAATTACAATTACAACTCTATTGGCACAAACATAGCCTTCAATGCCACCTAATCCGACAAATGCTGCATCGTAACTGTTGATGACATCTCTATCAAGGTCTGATAGCAAAGGGAACTCAAGATTGTACTTTTGAGCGAATTCAGCGTTTGCCCAAGGTGAATCAACACTGATGCCCAGTACTGTTGCATTAGTTTGGTTGAGTTTGGCAAGGTTATCTTGAAATGCACACATTTCTTTATCGCAAACACCGGTAAAAGCCCCAGGATAGAAGGCTAGAATGACATTTTGTCCACTAAAGTCAGAAAGACTAACGTCACTTTTATCAGTTGTTTTCAGTGTAAAGGCTGGGGCAGTGTCTCCAATATTGACCATGCTGAGGCCAATAATCAGTGGCGTATATCAGTTTCGATTTCAAGCGACATCAAAACGGTCAGCATTCATTACCTTATTCCATGCTGAAATGAAATCTTGGACAAATTTATCCTTGTTATCATCTTGTGCATAGACTTCAGCGATTGCTCGAAGTTGAGAGTTGCTACCAAATACCAAATCATAACGAGATGCTCTGCGAATCATTTCACCAGATGTTCTATCAGTTGCTTCATATGAATTACTTCCAGTTGCTTTCCATTGAACATTCATGTCTAGCAAAGTTGTAAAGAAATCAGTAGAAAGGTTAGTTCCCTCTCCAAAGAGTCCTCTGTCGTCTGAACTGATACCCATTGAACGCATTCCTCCAACTAAGACAGTCATTTCTGGAGCAGACAATCCAAGAAGTTGTGCTTTATCGAGCATCATTTCTTCAGGACTGACGGTATAATTCTTCAATAAGAAATTTCTAAATCCATCAGAAACAGGTTCTAGAACTGCAAATGAATCAACATCTGTTTGCTCATCGCTTGCATCTCCTCGACCAGGCGTGAACGGTACTTCAATTCCGGAAGCCATTTCAATTCCAACATTTCCAGCAAGTACGATTGTATCTGCAACACTAGCGCCATGAGATTTGGCAAGTCCAGTTAAAGTGGAAAGAACCTTTGCCAGTTGCTCAGGTTTGTTTGCAGCCCAATCTTTCTGAGGTGAAAGTCTAATTCGAGCACCATTTGCTCCTCCACGCATGTCTGAGCCACGGTAAGTGGATGCACTTGCCCAAGCGGTTTCAACCATCTCAGCAACTGAAAGTCCACAAGACATCAAAGCCTGCTTTAGTGCAGATACATCATAAGATGTACTCCCTGCAGGAACAGGGTCTTGCCAAATCAATTCTTCAGCAGGAACATCAGGTCCGAGATATCTTGCCTTTGGACCCATATCACGGTGAAGTAGTTTGAACCAAGCACGGGCGAAAGCATCGCCGAAAGCATCAGGATTCTCATGGAAATACTTTGAAATCTTTCTGTATTCAGGATCTCTAATCATAGCCATATCAGCAGTAGTCATCATGGTTGCTACCTTGATAGAGGAATCTTCAGCATCTGGTGCCAAGTCTTCATCTTCAGGGTTTGCAGGTGTCCATTGGTTTGCTCCAGCAGGACTCTTTACCAGTGTCCATGAATCTTCATACTTGAATAATAAATCAAAGTAACCATTATCCCATTGAATCGGGTTCGAAGTCCATGCTCCTTCGATACCACTAGTGATGGTGTCTCTGCCCTTTCCGGAGCCATGAGCATTCTTCCAACCAAAACCTTGTTCTTCAATAGCAGAACCTTCAGGTTCTGAACCTACTAAATCAGCATCTCCAGCACCGTGCGCCTTACCAAATGTATGGCCACCTGCAGTTAGAGCGACAGTTTCAGCATCATCCATTGCCATTCTAGCGAAGGTTTCTCGGATATCTTGAGCGCTCAATAGCGGGTCAGGATTCGAATTAGGTCCTTCAGGATTAACATAAATTAGGCCCATTTGAACAGCAGCTAGAGGATTATCCAAATCTTGGCGTGTATCTCCGTACCTGTTATCGCCAAGCCATTCGTCTTCACTTCCCCAGTAAATATCTTCTTCAGGGTGCCAAATGTCAGGACGCCCTGCTCCAAATCCAAAGACAGGTCCGCCCATTGATTCAATAGCAACAATACCGGTTAATACCAGAAGGTCAGCCCAACTGATCTTATTTCCGTACTTTTGCTTGATTGGCCAAAGTAGTCTTCGAGCCTTGTCTAGGTTCCCATTATCAGGCCAGCTGTTTAATGGAGCAAATCTTTGAGCACCGGTGCTTGCACCGCCACGGCCGTCGCCTATTCTGTAGGTGCCGGCAGCGTGCCATGTCATTCGAATAAAGAAAGGACCATAGTGTCCGTAATCCGCAGGCCACCAGTCTTGACTATCAGTCATTAAGGCATGGAGGTCTTTTTTCATTTCAGCATAATTCATAGAATTAAATGCCTCTTTGTAGATAAAATTCTCACCCATCGGGTTTGATTTCTTATCATGTTGATGGAGAATTGCCAAATTGAGTTGATTCGGCCACCAATCAGCATTCTTCATACCAGTTTCGTTCGTACTGTGTGCGCCATGCATTACAGGGCATTTTTCATCATCGTTCATTCCGCGCATGTTAACCAGTGTTGCTAACAACTCATACCATATCAACCTAAGCATCATTACTTCGGTATCTTTATTTGTAGTAATTTAGAGGTTATAAATAGGTGAAAAGATTTGACTTTATTGAAGGTGACTATTAACAACTGGGAGAATATTATTTCTTCTGAATATAGTATGATCGTGATTGAGAAAAATGATTGTTCAGAGTGCGAGAAATGGACTAAATCTCTACTAGAATTGAAATTTCCAAAAAATCTTATCATTGCGAAATTAAATCTAAATGACCCTGGATTAGGAAGAATTAAAATTGATAATCCATGGATCTCAACAATCGATATTTTACCATTCAATACTTTTTTTGTTAACGGCAAGATGACTGAGAACTGGAGTGGCGCTCGATTGGGCCCCATGGATAGACGGTTCAATTTCAGTCATTGATATAGTAAAAACAATACATGGCATCGTGAGGTAATGATTGTGTTTACTATCATAATATCGGCTATCATAGCAGGACTAGTAGCAATTCTTGTCACATTAGCTATTGAAAAGTTCGGTGGATTAATCGGTGGAGTATTAGGAACTATTCCATCTACAATCATTCCAGCAGCAGCTGGAGTGTATCTAATTGATGGGGAAGAGGGACTATTATCGAGTATGTCTATCGTTCCTCTAGGTATGTTGGTCAATGGTTTATTTTTAGGAGTCTGGATACTCCTGCCTAGATATATTTCCAATTTTAAAAACCCCTTATTGACCACTACCATCTGTTCTATTTTGACATGGGCAACTTTTGCTTTCATAGCCTTGAAATTAGCAGACATTAGCCAATCAAACGATATGAGTCCAGCAATTCTTGGAATCATAGGATTATTTTGCTTGATAGTTGTTTCAATATTTTTCAATCTCAAAACGAGACCATCTCCGAAAGGCGATAATAAAGTTCCATTATTGATTCTTTCAATAAGAGGAACAGCAGCAGCAATCGCTATCGGAGTAGCCCTGATTTTAGCACAAATCGGTCAACCATTGATAGCAGGATTAGCAAGTGCATTTCCGGCTATTTTCTTAACCAGTATGGTGGCTTTATGGATTTCGCAAGGAATTACTGTACCTCAAGGAGCAGCAGCGCCAATGATGCTTGGCGGAGCTAGTGTGGCAGTATATTCTTTGATTGTAATGTGGTCTATCCCCAGTAATGGAATCATAATAGGTTCGATTATTGCTTGGGTTTTGTCAGTAAGCCTATGGTCAATCCCCGCATTCGTATTGTTGAGGAAATACAGAGCCCTATCCATTGATTGACCGGCTCCACTTCTCGGCACCAGGTATTCCAATGACTGTACAGATTGCCGATTCAATACCCTTAATTTTCTCAATTCTCTTTCTTAGTTCGACCGCGTCTAGTAAACAACACGGACAATGTGGATGTTTTGGAGCGATAGTATACTCTACAACCCCTTGTTCTGATACGTCGATGGATTGAACGATATCAGATTGATTGTATGTTGATTCTTCATGAGGTTCTTTCCAATTAGCAAATAGTTTGACAACTTTTAATTTCAAAGCCTTCAATTTTCGCTCATTCATATTGACACCCCTCGCTAATTTTTTGTTATTATCTAATCTTTAGATATTTCTTCTTCAATATCTTCAAGTCTTAATTCGTTTAATTTACCCTCAGCAGATTTGAGGTCCTTTTGACATTGCTTCAATAATACTGCACCTTCTTCGTATAATTGAAGGGTTTCATCAAGTCCTTTGCCCCCTCGTTCTAAGGATGCAACAATTTCTTCTAATCGACTAACTGCTTCATCATAACTTTTTTCATTTTTCATATTATCACTTTCCTTTTTCATTCAAATTAACGATATTTGCTTCGGCATCTCCATCAGCAAAACTCATTTTGATATTTTGCCCAACAACCAACTGTTCTATCTTTGATAAAACCTCGCCACTATCACTCTGAATCATACTATATCCCCGCTCTAAAACTCTCTGGGGGTGAACCGCTTTCAAAGAAGCATCAATTTTTGCCATACGAGCATTCTCCTTCGAGATAATTGATTGGCTACTACTATTGAGTAGCATTGAAAGTCTCTGAATTTTAATTTTGACATTATTAATCCCTGCCATAGGTGCGGCTTTCAGCATTGAGGTTAAGAGTTTTAGACGACTCTTAACATCACTAAATTGTCTAATTGTAGCACTTTCAATTCTCTCGTTATAATCCGCTAATAGCATTTGTACCGCGTTATAGTCGGGCACACACCGCTCAATGGCATTGGACGGCGTCGATGCTCGTACATCAGCCACCATATCGCTCACCATCAAGTCAGACTCATGGCCAACAGCAGAAATAACCGGTATCTTCGAAGCAATAATCGCTCTAGCCACCGGTTCAAGGTTGAATGACCACAAATCTTCGGGAGAGCCACCACCTCTTCCAACAATGATTATATCGACCGGTGGCTGATTTCTTTTAGCCGCTACCAAAGGGTCAGAAAGTTTTCTTGCAACGGCCAATCCTCTAACGATCTCTTGAACAGAGTTCTCTCCTTGGACCAAGACACCAATAATAGTTCTTCGAAGCCCTGGCCACCGGTTTTCAATTAGTCGGTTCATATCAGATAAGGCAGCAGAGCCTGTTCCTGTGATTATAGCAATGTGTTTTGGAATTGATGGGAGTCGCATTCTTGGTCGGTCAAATACTCCTTCTTGACGTAGTTTTAATTTTAACTTTCTTAGGGCTTCTTCCATTCTTCCAATCGAATGAACGGGCTCTATTTTATCGACAACCAATTGAATTCTACCTTGTTTAGCATACAAGTCAACACTAGCAATTACTACAACTTCTGCCCCTTCTTTGATAGTAGGGTCAATCGAGCACCTTCCTTGCCAAATAACCGCGCTCATTTGACCTACATTATCCCTCAATGTGAAATAAGTATGTCCACTAGGGTATTGTTTCCATTGGGATACTTCGCCTTTAATAGCTTGATTCTGGAAAAGCTGGTCTTGCTTTACCGTTTGCCGTATAAGATTAACAAAATTCCCAATCGAAAGCGGGCCGGTGGTTAAATCACTAGCGCCTCTCATGAATTTATCATTAGGCCAACGGTTCTTGAATGATGCGCGTCACTCATCAGCATTTTTTTGTTCAACTTTTCTGCGTCGAGTTTCAAAACCATGCCTTGTCTCAACCTCAGCAAATTTACGTAAAACCTTCCTTCGCAAAAACCAGACTACAACAATAATCGAAAAGATATCAATGATTAGAATAAGCCATTCTACCCAGCCCCAATTATCAAACATATCATAGCCTCATAAAGGTGGACGAATATCTATGTCGACATCGTTTAGCGGGATTCCAATACAACCTAATCTCGCACAACGCTCTACCAAGTAATCATCAAGGCCAGGTGGAAGAATCTCAGGAAGAGCGACATCCCCTTCAACCAAAGTCACCATACAAGTTCCACAGGTTCCTGAAGTACAATTGGTAGGAATTTTCACTCCAGCAGATTCTGCATGCTCTACTATAGTATCACCTGCTTCCAATCTTGTTTGACCAAGCAATTTAGCGCCCTGCAAAAATCGAATTACTGCAACGTGACCATCCACAAGGGTCTTTTCCAAACCGGACTTTGCCGACATGCAAAGTCCTCAGCGCATATCTTTGTGACGAGTCCAGCGGCCTGTTTGTTTGTTGAAATACAAACCAGCCTTTTTCATCCACTTGTTGAACTTTGTAGCGCCAGCACCCGTGCGTAGAATGAAATCTTCTCTATCCTCTTGTGCTTGAATATAATTTTTAGCACCCAATATTTGGTCAATCCAATCATTGATGTCCATCAGACCTCCACCAATTGCACTTTCTTCGACAACCCTGCTCATTTGGTCAGCGGTTGCGCCAGTTTGCTCAAGGTCTCTACGAATCATATCATTGACAGAAGTCAAGTCCATCGAGGCAGGCTTAGGTGGAACAGGGTTACGAGGTGCCATATGTTCATCGATTGAAATTCTACTACCGTTCATTAGTTTAGTCTCAACAATTACGGCTAACTCAGGAGTGAAACTCTGTTCACATTCCCAGCAAATAAATGCCCATTCTCGAGGCTTATCTTTGTCTCTTGCTTGTCTAGGGTCCATCTCATCACCACAAGTTGGGCATGCATGGAAAATTAGTGACGGAACGAACTTTCTACGGAAATCTACAATATCTTGCGGAGTACCTTCCAATTCAAGCATTTCATGATCTCTTGCTGCTTCTAGACCGCGGGTTTCTAGTTGGTCACGAATCTTTACTTTCTGGTCATCCTTACCCTCATCATAGAGATTATTCTCTAGTTTTACGATGAGTTCAACGGTTTTGCCAAGCCTATTCATAACGAGTTTCTTTGCGCGGAAAGCCTCTACTTGAATTATTTTCAAGCGCTCTTTTTCTTCAGCCAGTTCGGTTAGAACGTCTTTTTGCTTACGCTTGAATTTCATCTCTTCAATTTTTGATTCGCCGCCTTTTCTTTCCGGGGCTAGAACCTTTGCTAAGAAACGCTCTTTTCCGTGACTGGTGTGTCCAGCAGAGATGATAGAAATTACACCATCTGCAATATCTGGCTTGAGAGCATAGTTCTCAACCAACATGTCTTTGTCGATTTTCTTTAGATCGCCAATTTTCAACCCAGCATCAGCCAATTGCTGTGCAGTAGTGTCGTCAATTCCGCGTCTTAATAAAGCTAGATAGGTGTCCTTCTTCGCCATAGCATCCCCTCCGACAAGTCACGGCGAGAAGTCACTCCTAAGAAAAGGCTCTCCCGTGATAAAATATTACAATCAACACTATTTGAACAATTAAAACGGGCAATTGCGCCCTTTATTCTTGAGAATCTTGACTATTTTCGGACAAATCACCACATAACTCAATCCAGTCGTCAAAGTCTAATTCATCCGGCCGACAATTCAATCTTTCATCATCGCCTAAAGATGTAAAAGCCTCTTTCCATCGGCTAGAATGCCACCCTGGGATTCTATTAATTCTCTTTGGTACCGACTTCAAAGTGGAGCGTAATTTCTTTCTTCTTTGATTAAAAGTAGCATGAATAACCTGTTTAACCAGTCGTCTATCACAATCAAATTGTTCATTGCTTGGAGTCATTTCTACAAAGCATGAGTGAACCTTTGGGTTTGGACTGAAGTTATGCGGGGCGACTTTCTTAACGATTTGACTTTCCCAATCTAGTAGAGCAGTCATGCCTAATGAACCAACATCAGAATCATATTCCATAACCAATCGTTCACCGAACTCCTCTTGGACAAGAAGCATAACACTCTCTAAGATAGATTCTTCTTGCTCTCTAAGATGTTTGGTGAGTCTATCAACAAGGGGTGAGGAAATCTGATATGGTATATTAGAAACCACTTTGTTGATACTTTGTGGCCATTTGATTTTAAGAGCATCACCAGAAATTACTATGAGTTTTCCACCCTCAATTTCCGGAGCAAAAATCTCAGTCAAATGCTTAACAGCGACTTCATCAACTTCGATAGCAGTTACTTTACAATTAGAATTGAGTAATACTTCAGTAAGAACCCCAGGGCCTGGGCCAATTTCTAAAACATGGTCTTCATCACTAATGTTAGAATGTTGAACAGCGAATTCAATAAGTTCATCATTTACTAGGAAATGCTGACCTAAGTCTTTGTTGAAAGGTAGTTTAGCACGTAAAGAATCAACGAGCCAACGTGCACCTTTCATGCCTTCACCGGAAGGAGCAGGTCAGTGAGTCGTGGTTGGAGGTTTCGGTCAATAATTTCTGCATGAAACCGTTTCGCCAGTAATTCAGCAGCATCAATGTTACAGGATTCATTTAAGTTTTCAAAGGAAGTAAAGCCGGAAGAACCTCTTTCTTCTACCATTTGTATTGCCTTTTTATTACCAATACCATGAAGCAACTCGTATGCATGCTGCTTCAACGACAGGTATCCTGCCGGATTGAAAAAGGATTTAATGAAATGAACTTCATTCTCTTCAATAAAGGTTTGAATTACGATTGGCATTTCCTTAGAAGCACTACTTGAGAGCTTGTCCAGACGTGCCATTCCAATAATATCTCCAACTTCTTGGCGCTTCTTGGGGTCAATTCCAACATAGACTTTAGAGCCTAAAGATAGAGTATTTCCAGAATTCTTAGGCCTATAACGCCCAATTAGCATTTTACTTTCGCCCAATAGGACAAGTACATTGTTTTCAATATCATGCTCGACAACTCTAGCCCATGTTTCATCATCTAATGGAGTTGGTTTGACAACTCTTGGCCTCTGTCCCTGATTTCGTTGATTATTGGGCTTACGATTATCAGGACGGCGGCTTTTAGGTTGTGAAGATCTATTGCTACGCTGGTTAGAGCGTTGCGGTTGAGGCTTCTTCTCATCTTTCGTAGGAACATCTCTGCGCCCTTCCGCAGGTCGTGTAGGTAAATAATTACTCGAACTAGGTCGAGTTTTATCATTTCGAGTTGGGACCTTGATATTTCGGTCACGACGAATGCCGCTCATAGTTGACACCTCACTACTAGAATTATTCAACACCAACGTGTTGGCGAACAATATCAAGAATCTCATTGATTTCACTGTCATCGATAGCTATCCTCTTTGAGACTAGTACGGCCTTAATATCGTTAGGATACATTGGCATAAGCTCAGCAATCTTTGCAGCTAATTCAGGATACTTAGCTAACTTTTGGTGAGCGCTTAAAGCGCCCTTTAGACTTTGAAATACTTCAGGTTCAGTTTTATATCCATTACGATTGTCACTAGCTGCCCATTCTGCGTGTTGAAGGGCTGCTACTTGCTCATAAGTTAGATCGCCACGGCGTTCTTGTGCATCAGCAAGCATTTGTCTAACAGTTGCAAAATCAATGAATCTTTCTTCTTCAGCCATGTATGTCACTCCAGAGGTCTTAGATGCTCAGGACGAGCGATAACAGTCTTTTGCATGTTTCCATCTTTCACAGATACGACCCATGCTTTTCCTTGACGCTTGTTAATAAATCCAGTTCGGCCGTTAAATCTTCTATGAGGCATTCCCATTTGTTGTCCACCGTCTAGAACGATAGCAACACGGTCACCATCTTCATATTGGTGGATTACACGACTAATATTCAAGCGACTGCGCTCTTTCTTGCGACGTCTTAGAATGCTTCTTGTTCCTACACGTAGTCCTTTTGAACGCTTCATTTTCTTCGCCACCTTTGCCCCGGGTCAGCCTTTCGACATCTTCCGAGCATTCCGGCGACCTACCATTGACATATAAGAACCGCGACAGATTTAGTGAATGAATTTGGGGCACTAATCGCCTTAATCAGCATGAATATCGCCTACATCTAGCCAAATAACTTCACACTTTGCTTTGAGCAATGAAGCAATACTTGGCTGAGTCCTTCCACTATCTCCATGGACAGTTTCTTTGACATATGTCCCCGATTCACAGCGCATAGTAACTTCGATTTCTCTACCACTCTCTTCGGTCATCTCAATGACTGGTTGGTGAACTTCAAAAACGGTTCTTCTTCGTATTAGATCAGCCCTTCTATGAGCCACTCTTTCAGGAGTTCTTTGAGCAAGTTTGACCCCTTCGAGAGAAAGTATCGATTTTAGGATGAAATCATCTTCCGGTAGGTCAAATGTTTCAATAACTGGTTCCTCAATATTCAAAATCCTCTCGATTAATTCATCCTTAGTACCTGACTTTTTAACGCTAAATTCGACGCATAGAGCGACTAATTCTGCCTTTTTCATAGTATCGAGTTTGTCCTTTCCAGGTTTAGTATTCTCAGTTTCAATTTCTGTCGCCAATGGTTTCGTATTATCTCGCTTATTATCGCCACGTCTTTTTCTCTTATTATTGGAACGCCCTTTATTTTCTTTAGTCAAGTCAAGAGGTGCGGTAAGTACAGCATATTCCGCTTCATTAAGTGGAGATAATTTGAACCGAATCGTATAAGATTTTTCAGCAGGAGTATCCTTCAATCTTACAACTTCACTACGAGTCGAATCTCTAAGACCAGTGATTTCTATACTACCTTCTGCATTATCATTTATCAGCTTCATCATTTCGATAGGGTCGGTTTTTCTAAGTTTAGGCTCTTTCATTTCAATAACGAATGGCCGCCCTCTCCCCATGCACCTAACATCGATATCTTCACGACCCATCCCATGGAAGGCGTGTTCTTCGCTACCAAATACCGGTAATAAGGGATTTCCGATTAAATCTTGAACGCTTTTCTTATACTGTAAACCAGTCATATCACAGCGCTCGCAACCGCGTCCCTTACATGCTCTACATGGCCATCGCGTCTGAGGAATCCCACGCTCTAGTTTACGATACCTTCCATACAAATAATGTGCTCTTACGTCCAAGTCTACGCTAAGAGTTAGGACATCAATTAGGGCTAAGATTTGAGGTTTATCATTGACTAAAGTTACATCCTCAAGCCTCTGATTTAGGCGTTTAGCGATTTCTGCAACCAGTCCAGTTTTCAAGCCATCACAACCTCCAGCACCATATCTTTTACGTTGAGTATCTTCTTCTTCGATTTGGCTTTTAGGAAATCTTGCGCCAAGCTGTAATCTTTTGAATTGATAAGGACTAATCGAATCATAAATAATATCGGTAAGTAGGTCTACTTCTTCGAAAAGGTTTTCACAAAACGGGCATAATGGTATTTCTTCACGAATCTTAGCAAGGTGAGAATTTCCCTTTTCGACAATCGCTCTAATCTCTTCTCCAGATTGATCTATACTTTGCTCATAGCGTTTCTTACCACCAAGCCTGCCGAGACATTGATCACAACACCCGATTCTAACCAAATGCTTCAGGCCAGCGGGGTCGGGGGCACGTGGAATTTCCTCCATATGAGAATCTAATTGAACGGTGAGGTCGAAATCACCCTCCCCAGATGCCGGAATTTCTTCTTTCTTAGTTACTTCTTCAATTTCTTCTTTTTCAATTTCTTCTTCAACGACTTCATCCCATAGAGAATAATTGGTTTGACCAAAACCAGAATTTGCATATTTCATCCAGTCTTCTTCTTTATTTTCTTCAGTCATAACATCACCACTGCCTCGGGGCCAACCCCTAAGAAAGCAAACTGCCGTCAAACATCTACTTCAATAATACATCGGCGAGTGTTTTTGAATTATTCACGCTTATCCAGTAGGTCTAATACGCCAGCACCTACTGCGAATAATCCAGCAAATAATGCGAGATAGAAAGACATTCCAGTGCTTAAATCATCATCGAAATCATTTTTCATTATCATCCAAAGAATCGCAGCGAAGAGAATCAACCCTCCACTAACCCATGATGAAATTCTACCATAACTTTCTGCTCCACCAGGTAAGGTTTGTCCAAGCATTGACATGACAAGCATTACAGTTGAAGCAATAATTCCAAGAATTCCAATCCATAGAATAAGGCCAGTAATTCCACCAGCGGAATCATTTTTCAAACATGTTTCACGGTCATCGCCAGCCTCATTTCTAAGCGTACTATTATTCATAGCAGTGGCAAAAGCTAATACAAGCTCATAGGAATTTTCACAATAGTTTTCGATATCACCCTTTACCACTGGGTCACTCGGGGGAGTTTCTTCCGCTGCTTTTTCCATATCTTCAGCAAATAATATGTAAGTTGTCGATATACACTCCTCTTCATCTTGTTGTTCCGAACAATCGAGAACAATATTGCTTAATCCTAAGGAAAGCGAATCATCATCCTTGGCCACCTGCCAAGAATTGCCAAATTGCCCCATCATACACAAAATTAGTGCAGCGGCAATACAGCCAACAGCAGCCCAAGCCATAATTGGTTTTGGCTCACCTATTGGAGCAACAGCCATAGGTACAGTATTCATCATCGGTTGAGTCATTTGCTGAACGGGCTGTTGAATCATTGGTTGAATCGGTTGTGGAGTTGGAATCGGCATTGGCGCTACAGAAACAGGTGTAAAACCAGCATAATATTGCTGAGTATAACTCAATGCTTGTTCGGCAGGGTAGCCTTGCTGAATTAAACCGTCGTAGTATGTTTGTCCGTCTGACATATTCCATTGTAAAATATGATTGTAGATTAATATTGGTGAGAATTATTCTTCTATAGTGCTAAATTCCTTTTCTTTAAACGAGGACAATAGTCCTAAGGCTGCAGTCGTTAAAATTAGACTTGCAATAAGAGATAGTACAATCATAGCAGCAGAATATATTCCAAAATTACTGAACAGGCCCATTGGAGAAATAGCGATTACCAGGAAACCAGCGGAGTCGGAGGCAGCACTTCCAATCAGCGCCATACTACATGCTCCTCCAACAGCGACCAATGCTTCATGATGGCTCTCGCCTTTCTCTCTACTTTCTCGATACCTTTCAGTGACGTGAATACAATAATCAATACCCACTCCCAGCGATATAGTTGCGATTGTAACTGTTACTATGTTCAATGATGAACCAGCAGCATTCATCAGTCCATATAACCAAACTACGACCAATAGAATCGGGATTAGAGTAACTGCGGCTTGTTTTGGCGAGCGGAATCCGATGGATAATGTGATGAAGACAAATAATGAACCCAAAACCAAAGATGATTGCATTTCATCTTGCATGGCAGTTGAAGCAACATAACGAGTAATTGGCCTTCCAGTGGGCATGACCCAGGTTAGAGGCTTATCTTCACTCTCAGGACCGGCCTCTAGAGTAGTTCCAGTCGAGAGATTAGTAAATACGCTAAGGTCTCTCCATAACTCTTCAAGACCTTCACCCATTCCAGGGAAATCTTCTGGAGAAGTCATTCCAAACCGAATCAACATTCTATCATATTGGGCAGGCTCGCCATTAATATCTAACCAAGGCTTACTAGGATCTAATTCTACTTCGGGCTTAATGTATAATTCTACTATATTGGCAGGAATATCGGGTATTGGCCCAGCACCTGGAATGCCATAAACTGACAAGAAGCCATAGAAGAAAGACAGACAATCACGGTCTTTGGTATCCATCAACAAGCCACTATCTGCATCAGAACAGTTCATTCCATGTCCTTCCTCAGTGGTATTCCATCCTGCCTGTTCGAATGGAGTAGAGTTTATCGCTAGAGAACCTTGTGCAGCGAATACCATTTCATCTAGAGCCATAATATCAATATCTCCATTCGGCAAATGTGTTATTTTATCAGCTACTCCGTCAGGTAATATTCCCATTTCAACCCTAAATAAATCAATAGCAGCATAGACTTCGGGATCTAAAACATCACCCTCGATTAGAAGATATGCCGGCTCTCCCTCATCGCTAAAACTCTCAGTTACTATACTTACACCCATCGCGAAATCAGAACGTTCATCGAGGAAATCTTCGACAGCAAAGTCACCTTCAAGTTGTGACATTCCTATTGCAGCAGGTACTGTAATTGCGGTTGCAATTATGGCAATAATTAGTGCAGGTTTAGTCTTTCCACAAGTAGCAGTGAGTGTTCTCAACCAGTGTTCAGGTATCAAATGAGATGAGTGCTTTTTGATGCTATTCTTCTTTCTTTTAATCATCCATTCGTCAACCGATAGACGAATTAGTGGCACCCACATTCCCGTAAGTAAAAAGGCAGACAGGATACCGAGTGCGGCTTCGACACCAAAGGAACGTAGAGCTGCAATATCACTGAATAAATTAGCAGCAAATGCCGCCATCGTTGTCAACGAGGTTAACATGATGGCTCTTCCAACACGGCTCAATGTAGTTTCAGTAGCCGCTATTGTTGAAGCGCCATTCTTCCTTTCCTCTTTGTATCTGTGTAGGGCATGAAGCGAGTCATCTATTCCCAAGGCAAGAACAAGTATTGGTAATAAATTAGAAAATTGAGACCGAGCAATTACGCTAAATCCGAACCAAGATGTTAGACTTGCTAGATGACCGATCATTCCTTGCATCCATAGTAAAGCAGCACCTAAAGCCAATAGTACGATAATCACATCAGACCATCTTCTAAGGCTGATGTAAAGTAAACCAACGATCACTATTCCCATCAATAAAATCAGCCCTGCGCTTGATTGGAGTTCTCTGTTAACCTCCACATTTACCCCTTGGCCGACTAGAAGTGTTGTCGAAGCGCGGTCATTAGAGCGAAGCACTCCTTCTAAATCCATGTAAGACCATTCGCTAGAACATCCTCCTGTATCCTTTTGAAGTTCTCTGCATAGTTCTACATCATATCTTGGCGGATGGACTACTAGGCTACCTTCTGCTAGACGGTATCCTCCTATAATCAAACCATCATCGGAGAGTGAGATGCTCTTCTCTTGATGAGCATCTTTCCATATTACTTCCCAACCCATATCCTCTAATATTCCTCTATCATATTGAACAATTAGCCACGTAGATGATGCAGACCATCTCCCTAAGCCCGTGACGCCATTTTCCCAAGTGCCGTTCGGTTGTAATTCTCCACCGATTTGTCCAGTTTGTTTAGAGTTAATATCAGGGAAAAAACCTCTGTCAAGTGATAACCATCTTAGGAAGTTATTATCAGGTGCATTTGCCATCCTAACAGATGCCAAATCTATATGATCTTGAGTCACGTTTAAGTCATCAAATTCTAGGCATTCTAGTTCACCACAGTCACTCCAATTTGTTGGGGCAGGGGTAGTTATTCCAAAGGAATTAATTCCAGGCTGGCTAAGTATTGAAGTCCCGTTCATGAAACCTCTAAAAATATCAGAAAGAGACATTACGCCGCCAAATTGATGTCCAGTAACGTCATTGACAAGAGGTTTTAGTGCAGGAGATAAGTGATGATTGTGGACGATCTGAACTTTTTGATCTATTTCTCTAAGAATAGATAAGTTGACAATTCCCCCTTTAGGGGCGGAGATACCTTCCCATGGCTCATTAGAGTCAACTTTCTCCGATGCACTGACAAGATTAGCATAATCTGGAGTGCCATCTTCCAACAAGGCAACTGGCTGCCAGTCTTCAATTGGTGGCACTAAATCAGGTTGCCTTGCCGATATAATGAATCCAAGGATTATTTCGGAGTTAGCAAACTCATCATTGATTACTTCTTGCGCGGTTAGTTCAGGGGATTCCATTTCATATGATTCCATATCAATAGGCTGGAGTGCCGTCATTGCCCCAGGAATCATCAGTAGGGTGAGAAGAAATACAGCGACATGTATGCGATTTCGGTAGGGGACATACCACTTCGTAAATTCCGAAAAAGAGTACCCCATTGATTCCTCGCTATTGTTTTCACTTTTGAACCCATGTTTCAAGCACCGTCCGTTTTACCCAGCGCTATGGCCACACTACTGATACTGAATCACCAACCATATGATGGAACAGATGTTACATGGAATGCATTAAGATTGGCACGTCAACTAAATGAGGATGGAGTCGAAGTTAGGATATTTCTAATGAATGATAGTGTAGATTTGGCGAGAGATGGTATTACTCCACCAGAAGGCATTGAGGATATGGTGTTGATGACAAAAGGTCTGATTGCCAAAGGAGTTCCTGTAAAAGTGTGTGGTACTTGTCAAAACCGATGCGGTATTCTAAAGGGCGAGCCGTACTATGAAGGTGCGCAGTTTTCGACTATGGCGGAATGTTCACAATGGGTACAATCCAGCGAGAAGGTTTTGACCTTCTAAACGAAGCAGAAGAGACCACTGATTAAGTTCAAATATTTACTGACTCAATACAAATTGAAGTGGTGCGGGGGGCAGGATTCGAACCTGCGAACCGATAAGGAATGGGACCT
>TARA_B110000459_G_scaffold26542_1_pt1 | contig 17981 bp, 20 predicted proteins | sample TARA_B110000459 | Tara Oceans TARA_B110000459 (sample SAMEA4398296) | marine metagenome | biome: Polar Biome; feature: [SRF] surface water layer (ENVO:00010504); material: water (ENVO:00002006), including particulate matter (ENVO:01000060) such as... | depth 5 m | reverse complement strand
AGAATTAATATTTTTAATATTAAGGTCAGAGGATTCCACAGACATCATTAAGATAAATATTAATAGACTCAGAAATTTTTTAAGCATAATCATATTTGGATATTACATTATAAATTCACTATTAAAGGGTATTTAAAATAACAAGTGATATGATTAGTTTCTAACTTGCTTGAGCACTTCAACATAATTAATGCCATATTTAATAACTCTATTAACTCTTGCTATAAGTCTGTGGATTGGAAATTCAGCGGTATCATTATTTTTAGGAATATTACTAACTCTATTTTACAAGTTACCTGATGATTTCTTTACGCAGAAGTATGGATCAAAGATTTTACAGACAGGTATAGTTTTCCTGGGAGGTAGCTTAAGTTTAGGGAGTGTTTATGAAACAAATTCAGAATATTTTTTATGGATTTCTGCTTTTGTCCTTTTGTCTTTTGGTACAGTTATACTCATTGGAAGGTTATTAGGTGTTTCTCATAAACTTTCTTTCTTGTTAGCCTCCGGCACATCAGTATGTGGAGGAACAGCCATTGCCTCAGTAGCTCCCTCAATAAAAGCCAAGCCAGAAGAATTAACGACAGCTATAACTATAGTATTTTTACTAAACGCCGTAGCAGTTTTATTATTTCCATTAGCTAATGATTATTTAGAATTGAGTGATAGACAATTTGGGGCTTGGGCTGCACTTGCAATACATGATACAGCGTCAGTCGTAGGTGCCGCTTCTTCCGTAGGAGATATTGCGGTCGAAGTTGCGGCTACTTTAAAGGTTGCTAGGACCATCTGGATAGTGCCTTTAGTAATTTTTGCTAGCTGGCTCTATAGAACTAAATCTGAAGGTTTTGGACTTCCTCCCTTTGTAGTGTTTTTTATCGCAGCAGTATTACTTAATTCTTACTTTGAACCAGATGTCCTCACAGTCTCTTATTTAAAAGACATCAATAAACTTTGTTTACTGACTGGATTATTTTGCATTGGAACTCAAATTAACAAAGACAGCTTGAAACTAATTACAATCAGGCCTTCTCTACTGGCCTGCTTAGTTTGGGCAATGATAATTCCTACTTCTCTCTGGATAGTTCAAAGTTTCTAGTTAAAACTTTCTTTCTTGTTTTTCACAATCACCTTTAGCAAGTATTTCTATTTTTGGATCCTTGCCTCTTTTGCCATCAACTCTCTTAAGCCATATATCTCCGTTAATCCTCGCTTTTCCTGTAAACCAGTTAATTTCATTACTCAATCGATAAACATCAACTTTATATTCAGGATAATTTGGATGAAGGACTCCATTCTCTATGAAATGAGTTACTAGTAGACCGGTTTCTTTCTTTTCTTTATTCCAATCACTTTGTGTAATCCAAACAGGAGCGGGTTCGATAACATAGTCTAATTTGAGGAGGTCATCCGTAGACTCATCTATTGCCCAATACTGGGTAACATCAATCTTATTTTTATCCCAGGCATCTTTATTAAGAGTTTCTTTTGCTCTGTTGAGAAAAAAAATAGATTGAGTAGTGGTAACCGCAACATTCTTTGCAATTTCAACAGCTTCATTAAAATAATTTCTTCTAAAATCCTCATAGGTTATTGAGTAATTGCCCTCTAATTCACAAAGCACTTTATTCGTTTCTTCAGAGGCGGGAAGCCCTAAAGAAATAGTAACAAAAAATAGTAGAGCAAGATTCTTGATCAAATTAAACGTATTTATCAATTTATTTTAATTCCTTATTTGAGGTGATGGATTTTATGAAGGATATCTCCTCATCGCTAAATGCTGTTCCGTCTTGTCTTAAAATATCATGGAACCATAACTCTGGTTCTGGAATAGCCTCATCTTCTTTTATGAAATCTCCAGCATCTTTCTTTTGCTTTATATCGAGGATAGTTGACCAGCCAAAATGAGTCTGGCTTTTCCCTGCTACTAGACCCCAATTAAAACATCCGACGCTATTATTTTTAAAGATAGGTAAGCTAAATTCAAAAGTAGATCCAAACTCTCTGGCCATATATTCAGTACAAATTAAAGGCCTGTCATGAGTTAGCAGCTTATCTATTGTCTCTTGAAGCTTTTCACCTTCATATGTATGAAAAGTGATGATGTCGGAATTTATAGCATTTAAATTAATTATTTCTGTACCTACAGATCCATCTAGACAGGAAGTAAGGGGCTGCGAAGGTCTAATCTCTAATGCCCATTCCCAGACTAGCTTCAATAAACTTATAGATTTATCTCCTACACCAAACTGACCTGGTTCGTTATAAAGATCCCACATTAGTATCCGATCATCATCCTGAAACTCCAATAAGATTTCTTGGACATATTGTCTAATTCGGGGTATTTCGGGGTGAAGTGCATCTTCATGAATCTCGTGAACTAAAGCCATTCCGGGACTTTGTTTCCAGCCTGAATTATGAACTCCTCTAACTGGTAGCGGTTGCTTACCAACCTTTGGATAGGGTCGATGGCAATCATCAAACAAAACAAGCATTACTTTGATGTCTAACGAATGACATATTTCTAAAAAATCATTTAACGTCTTTTTAAATGTATCTGAATCTTGCCAAAGTAGATCATGTAAATATACTCGTACAGAATTAAATCCCAGTTCTTTAGCCCATGAGAGTTCTCTTTTATTTACTGTTGAATCATAAGTTTCAATCTGAAACATCTCCAGTTGGTTGATCGCATTACTTGGTAGATAATTACATCCAACAAGCCATTCGTTATTTTTGTACCATTCAAATGATTTTTCTTTAGCCCACATGACTATAAAGCAGAGTTTCTTTTACACTTGGTCATGCCTTTTAGAAAGATGCCTTGTCTTGCGATTTCGCATTGCTCTTTGAGGCGAAAGGGTTGTGGATAAATAATCCAACTGCAACTCTTACAAGTTTTAACTAGTAAATTAAATTCATCAGAGAAGGACGCTACTGGAGAAGAGATAATCACCAGTGAAAATATTAATATATAAGCCTTTTTCATTTTTTTTATTTCTTTAATTTATACTAAAGAGAGTGACCATTATAAGCACAAAAGAACTGAATATATATTTTGAGAGAAGCTCGCCTAAAAGCAATGGATCGATTTTATATATAGGAGGCACAGGAGGCGATTTGAGGAATAAACCTAATCAAATGGACTCTCCATTATCGGACCTTTTTGAAATCATCAGTTATGATCAAAGAGGCCTTGGCCAAACAACAAAACCTCCCGGTGATTATTCGATGCAGCAATATGCCGATGATGCTGCCGATTTACTTGATGAGCTTGAGATAGATAATATTATTGTTATGGGCGTATCTTTTGGAGGAATGGTTGCACAAGAATTATCAAAGAGACATCCCTCAAGAGTGAGCAAATTAGTTCTCGCTTGTACTTCCTCAGGTGGACAGGGAGGTTCTTCTTATCCTCTTCATGAACTAGAAGAACTAACTGAGGATGAAAAGTTAGAACTCGGTATTAAAATAAATGATTTGAGAATCACAGATCATTGGATCAATGATAATAAAGAATCATGGAACTCAATTAAGAGAGCGGCCAGAACTAGACTGACCCACAAATCAGACCCTAAAAATCTTATCAAGCAACTTCTGGCCAGGAAAAAACATAATACATATAAGGACTTGCCCAATATTGATATTCCCGTTTTTTTATTAGGTGGTAAGTATGATGGGATCGCACCAGTTTCAAACATGAAAGCAATGCATCAACAAATTAGACAAAGCAGGTTAGAGTTCTATGAGGGTGGTCATTTATTTCTTGTACAGGATAAAAGGGCCTTTAAGGATATATCGGATTGGTTGTTACTTTAAATTTTTTATCTAAGATGCTACCTAATCAAAAAAATTGTATACAATCTAGCTTCTTGAAAATAAACACATGAATCTTAATACTAGAAGAATTTTAGGTTACCTAGGACTAATTCCATTTATAACTTTTTCTTTTGTGCCTTTATTCATTCCATTCCCTGAAGGCTATATATTCAATCTATTGCTTTCTTTTTATGGAGCAGTAATTCTCTCTTTCTTAGGTGGAATGACATGGGGTTGGCATGATTCAGAGAGTCATAACCTTTCTCTTATAATCGGAATCATATTTTCTTTGATCGGTTTTTTTATCATAGCCATATCAAATATGTTTCTTTATTACAGCCTATGTATTGGTTTAATAAGCTTTATCGCTTTCTATTTATTTGAATTAAAAGTATCTAATCAGATGAAAGATGAAGGCTATAAACTCTTAAGAAAGACACTGACTATCGTTGTGGCGATTTGTTATTTGACAAGCATCTCTACTTTTAACTGGTAATCAGATTATTACTGATTTCCAATAAGAAATATGATCTTCAATTAAAATTCAATGAGTATCAAGGACGATATAGAAAGAACTTATAATGATTTTAATGCAGTCTTTTTAAAAGAAACTGGAGAATCTCTCAATAATTTTCAGATGTCACAAGTCAGAGATCAATTTAAGCAGTGGATTGATCAAGGAAGTCCTATCTTTAGAGATATGATTCATGCAGAAGATGCTTTTCTTTATATCTATCATTTTACAGAACTTCAGGAGATTAAAAAAAAGTCGATTTATTTAAGAGAATTAAGCGATCCTTTATCTTACCAACGGTTTATCCAAGAGTTCTTTGATGGCAATTCACCTTCAGGATTACAGGAACTAAAGGTTCATCAAATCAATAACGAATCGGACAAGATTTGGTTTGGAAGAGAAAATTCTAAAGAAATTATTGATGCATGGAGAGAAGAAAGATTTAGAAATTATTCTTAACTTAATCTTTGTCTGAATTTTCTTTTAGTTTCTCTAAACTCATTTTATCTTTCATGCTCATTAAATAGGCTGCACCCGCAAGAATTAAGATTGCTACAGACTCCCACATCACCATCATCCCATCCATTTCTTTTGACTGCATTATAATTAACCGGCATAAAGCGGTAATGGCTACTATTATTGGCAAAGTAACTGGTATGCGATTTGTGCTGTAGAAGGCACCAACCATTGCAAGTATTTCTGCGTATATAAATAACATGAATAAATCGGCTAACTCTATTCTTTGTGCAACAAACATTTCATATAGATAGTTTGCTGATGCTACGCATGTAGAGATCCCTATTAAAGCTAATAAAAGCTTTTCGCTAGCAATGGTCGTCCAGCTCAAACCTCTATTCACTCCATTATTTAAAAATTTATTAATTTTTTCTTTCATAGTATTAAATTAAGAATATCCATATTAAATTAGCAATCAGAGTAGCTACTGTTAGCAATACACTAATGCGATGCAATAGAGAGAAAAGCTTATCATCGCCTTGATCTCTTGCTTGATTCGTTGCTCCAATCATCGCATTACATACAAAACCTGAAAGCAGGGTAAACGAGCCTATAAAATATGGCACCATCGATTCCTGGTCTCTGAATAATGTGATGATAATAAATACAAAACCAGCTGCAGCGATAGATTTAAAAAGCTTAGGAAAAAGTGATCTTAAGATGATCGGTCTATTTTCTTCAGGAAGGTCTCTAAATACAGTTGGAGCTACAAAAGCAGACTGAAACAATATAAGTCCACAAACCAAGCCTGAGACTAATACTTGTACTAAAAGTAAGATATCTAACATTTTTTATTATTATTCAGGAACATAATAGACCTTAGACGTATTGATCGCTAAATCTTTTTTTTCAAAAAATGTAGATTTATATTTTTCATCTACATAAAGCTGAACCTGATCATCATAGTGCTTAGAGCTTATATCTTGAGTAGCACTTCCATATTGATGAATACTCTTTGAATCTTGATCGCCATTTTCATTCCAACTCACATGAATATAGAGCCCATCTCCTCCTGCAGCGTTTAAATCTCCTTCTTCATCATTCCTCCCGTATATAGCTCTCAGTACATCAGGCCCGCCTTGAACCGAAGTTTTTTCACCACCCCGGGCAATAAAATTTCTGTCTGACCATAAAGGATTAACCTTGCCATAAGTTGCTGTCAGCTCTTTCACACATTCTTTAAAAGAAATTTCAGGATCTTGCGGAATTCGTTGTCCTTGTTCAGAAATCCATTCGCTAGACAGAACACATACACCTAGCGCAGCAGAAGTATTGTTAAGATCAGTTCCTAGATTCCATTCCTTTAGAATTGCCTGAGCAAAATTTAATTCTTCAGTATCAAACTGCATCTCAAAGATTTTGGCTATATATTTATAAGAACGGGATTGTTTTGAATACTTATTATCAAATTTTATTAGATCAAAAGTTTCTTCATCAACTTCTTTATACTCATCAAATAATTCAATAGATCGATAAGCGCGATTAGTCATTCTAGTTTGAAGGCCAAGAGTAGGGGAGTAGTTACTTGAATCTAAATTATCTTTCGAATCGGTGACCTTGAAAGGGTCTTGATTAGTGCTAGCGATCCAGCCAGAAGAGGGGTTAATGATCTGTGGAATTTCATCAAAATCTACATAACTATTCCAGATTAGATCTGATTTAGTGCCATCAATAACATTCTTCCAATCAATGCCTTCACTTCTTTTGGGGGAAGAAGAATTATGTAAGAATAAAATATTATCTTCTTTATCGGCATAGACACCATTAAATGAGATTATTGACCTCATTTTCATGGCAGACTTCCACTCTTCGAGAGAATTTGATTTGTTCATTGCAAACCATTGATTCACCTGTTTGATATCACTCATACCTGAAAATCTTAATGCGTAGTGTTTGTCTGCAATTTCCAAGACAGGACCATGGACAGAATACTTCGCTTCCCTTTTAAAGGTCCATTTAATAGGTCCAAAAATCTTGGTAGGTAGTTTTATTGTTTCTATTTCAAAGTCCGTCCAAGATCCATCCAGTAAATATTGATTATTATTATCCGGGTTGATTTCGAGTAGATAGCTATCTGAAAGATCGGGCTTGTTCACAGTAAAGCCCCAAGCAATATTCTCATTGAAACCTACAAAAACAAATGGCGAACCTGGAAAGAGGCCTCCCATCATATTCCATCCTTCATCACTTCTGATATGCGCTTCATACCAGGCGAGAGGCCCATCTAAGGGTTGATGCGAATTTATTATTATTCTTGTTGAATTATCTGACGTCTTATTCGAGTTAACTGCCAAAACATTTGAACCAGTAACAAGCTCTTGATTCCTATATAAACTTGTATATTCCTCTTTTATATTCTCTTCCCTTTGGAGTTTTTCAATTGAACTCATTACTCCTGAAAAGAATAGATTTTGAATTGAAAAACCCGCAACAATATCTTGCTCTGTAACTGGAAAAAATTGACTATATTCATTATTAGGATTCTGAATCATCCAGTAATTTATGCCTGCAGCATAGGCCTCTATAACTTTTCTAACTTCTTCATCTATATCCGTAAGATAATTTAATTCTATTCTTTCTCTTATTTTTAAAACTTTTATTAGATAGTCCTGAATAGCACCGCTAGCCCCTTCTTTTAATCCCATTTGAGCTCTATAAAGGTAAAAATTTTCTGCGGTATTGATGAAATCATCTTCGGCATGAGCATAAGCAAGTCCAAAAGCTGCATCTGCATCTGTCTCTCCATAAACATGTGGCACACCCCAGATATCTCTAGTTATTTTTGCTTTATAAGAATTTGCTTGTTCAAGATAAAAATCTACTGCTTTGTTATCTACGGACTGACATGAGAATAAGGTAAAAGTTAACGTTAAATAAATAAGTATTCGTATCATCATTTTTTTAGAGAAATAATTAATTGTCGTATAAAGCTTTTAATAAAATAAATAAATCTAATAACTTTATTTCTATTCTCTTTAGGTTATATTAAATTCTCATAAAAAAAAGGAGATTCATTATGAAATCTAAATCTTTACTGGTTATGGTTGTTTCTTTAGCTTTCTCTGTAAGCGCATTATTTGCTGGGCATCATGAATCAAATGCAATGCAAGCTAATGAGATGACAGCGAAAGCATGGATTAATGCTTCTTATACGAGCAAGCAAGAGATGTTATCTTCTATCCAAAATAATATGGCTGAAGACGGACTTAATTATCCTGGCAGGTTTGTTGGGTTTGGTTTTAATTGGAATCCTGATTTAGATGAAGGAAGAATGGTTGTTATGAGAGTGATAGAAAATAGTCCGGCTGAGGGCATCCTCCAATCTGGAGACGAATTTATATCTGTAGAGGGCGTAGAGGTAAATCAAAAAAATATAGATGAAGAAAAACTAGCCTTTTCTGGATTGCCCGGAAAGCAAGTTAATGCTGTAATTTTAAGAGACGGAAAAACTAAGAATATTTCTGTTACAAGAGGAATTGTTAACTCTTCTAATACAAAAGACCAATCATTGGAAAGTATATCCGAGGCTGATGAGGCCAACTGGACGACTATTGATTTTAGAATCAATGAGGTAGCATCAAATAAAAAGGAAAATACGGTCTATGTTTGGCACTGGCATAAGTCTCTGAATACTACATTCGACTTAGAATTTGAACAAAATGTAGTAACTAGGTTCATGTTTAATGAAGCCGGTAAGGTTACTGTCAGATCAGACCTTTCAGAAGAAAGACTGGTTCAAAGCCAGCTCGGATTTTCAGTTTCAAGATAAGAGATAAATCAATAAAGGCAGTTTTCGTTTGAGATCTGCCTTTATTTTTGTCTATATGGTTCTATTTGATACCTGAGGGAGAGACTCGAGTCTTTCCTTTAGTGGTAATGACTTCGACCAAATCTCCAACGATAAAGTTGTATGTCCCAACTTCCTGAACAACTGAGATGGTCCGCCCATCATCCATATTGATTGTTAATTGGATGCCTTCTGATGTTTGGATACTTTTTGATAAGTTGCCGCCCAGAGTCGCTCCTATAGCTCCTCCTAAAACAGCCCCAATTTCGGATTCCGGTTTTGAATTACTTATTTCACTACCTGCTGCTGCTCCTACTAAACCGCCGACTATTGTTCCAGGTGTTGTACTACCTTCAATGCTTACTTTTTTCAGAGAAACTACTTCTCCATAGAGAACATTGGAGATCCTTTGCACTGAGTCACGATCAAAAGTATCTGGCTTTAAAGACGAGTTAGCACAGCTTGTTACAATTAAAAAACAGACTAGAGCAGAAAATATTTTTTCATTCATTAAAAGTTTGTGAACTTATTAAGATGGAAATCAGCATTACCAAATTGAGAATCTATAACTAGAAGTCTTTTAAAAAAATGACCAATTCTTAGTTCTTCTGTAACACCCATACCACCATGAAGTTGAACGGCACTTTCACCAACAAATATTCCCGACTTACCTATTAAGTGCTTAAGGGCGTGTACTGTTCTTTGGGAAAGTTGAGGGTCTTGTACAGTTTCCATTGTTGCTCTGAATAACAAAGATTTACATTGTTCATATTCCATAAACATATCAACCATACGATGTTGAAGGACTTGGAAATCAGACAAAGCGTGATCAAACTGTTCTCTTTGTTGAGTGTATTCAACTGTATCTTTATAGAGAACTTCCATAGCACCTACAGCTTCTGCAGCTAGAGCCAAGATTGCATCATTTACAACTGCCTGAAGTATTTCAAATCCTTTATCTTTTTCACCAATTAAGTTTTCTGAGGGTACTTTTACATTTTCAAAAGTCACTTCAGATGCTCTGAGTCCATCTACAGTAGGAAAGTTTTCTCTTTGAATTCCTTCTGAGGTAGCGTCTACGATGAAAAGGGAAATTCCGTCTTCATCAACTTGACTCCCGCTTGTCCTTACAACGACGACAATTCTATCTGCAGATTCGGCATTCAAGACCATAGATTTTTTACCATTGATGATGAAATTTCCATCTTCCTCTCGAGCCGATGTAGCAACATCTTCTATATCAAATCTGCTCTGTTCTTCAGCATAAGCTAGAGTTACATGCATACTTCCATCCATTATCCCTGGAATAATGGAATCTTTAATTGCTTGAGATGCACCTCTTTTTATTGCACCTCCACCTAGTACTATGTTTGCTAAAAACGGTTCCAGAACTAAGCCTTTACCAAACTGCTCCATAAGAACTAACGTGTCTATTTGATTGCCACCAAATCCACCATCTTGTTCTTCAAAAGCAAGACCTAGCCATCCTAATTCAGCCATAGATGACCAATAATCTTTACTGTAGCCAGGATCTTCTGAGCTAATTTTGATTCTATTTGTGAGGTCATAATTCTCTTGTACAAAGCGTTCGACGCTTTGTTGAATCATTTTTTGTTCTTCAGATAATTCAAAATTCATTTTGAGCTTCCTTTGGTTAGTCCGAGTACCTTTTTAGCAACAATATCTTTTTGAACTTCGCTTGCCCCACCATAGATGGTGAAATAACGACTATTTAGATAGCCCGCTGTTCCGCCTTTTGCAAAAGCAGGTCCTACGCCTTTATCACCCCATGCCGATGAATAAATTCCACTAGCTTCAACGGTTAACTTCTGAATGCGCTGTTTTATTTCTGTACCTTTTAACTTCAAGATTGAAGACTCTGGTCCAGGTTCACCTCCTGCGGCTGCAGAAGCTAAACTTCTGAGTTCAGTAAATTCCGTTGCCAGCAAGTCTATTTCAAGTTCTCCTATTTTTGATTTATAGCTAGAATCGTCCATAAGATTTCCATTACCTCTTTGTATGGACCTTGCGTTATCTTTTAATTGTTCAAGTTCAACTAAAGACTTGGATAGTCCTGCTAAGCCAGTTCTCTCATGCTCCAATAAACCTTTTGCATAAGTCCAGCCCTTACCTTCTTCTCCAATCATGTTCTCTACTGGAACTTTAACGTCAGTAAAATGTACTGTATTTACGGTATGCGAACCTCCTAAAGTAATAATAGGCTTTATTTCTATTCCTTCTTGTTTCATAGGAAACAATAGAAAAGTTATCCCCTGTTGCTTAATGCCAGAGTCATCTGTTCTTGTAAGACAAAAAATCCAATCAGCAACATGAGCTAATGTTGTCCACATTTTTGAACCATTTACCGTGTAATAAGTTCCATCATCAGACAATACCGCTTTAGTTTTGAGATTTGCTAAGTCTGAACCGGCCCCAGGCTCTGAATAGCCTTGGCACCAGTTAACCTTTCTATCTCTAATATCAGGCATAAATCTCTCTTGCTGCTCTTCATTCCCATAATTCATTAGTATTGGAGCAAGCATTCCTAATCCAAAGGGTAGATCAAACGGTATATTTGCCTGAGCTGTTTCTTGCTCCCAAATATAATGCTGTGTTGGAGACCAACCAGGACCACCAAATTTTTCAGGCCATTTAGGTACGTCCCATCCGCCTTTTTCTCTAGCCTTTTTAAACCAATCTAGTCTCCAGGAGAAATAGTCTTCACCTGCTTTCATTTTATTATCATCAAAGAAAGCTCTTACGTCATCTCTGAATGCTAAGTCATCTGAACTAAGCTTTATATCCATAATTATTTGTTTATATATTAAAAAAGAGTAGGAATTTTAATTGCTTTTAGTCATTAAAGCTACGCTAAAAAATGGAATTCTTAAGTTCTTGAAATCATGTTTATTTATTCTGCTATAGTTTTAGAATGCAATACATTATGAAAATGTTAAAGATTAAGAATCTTCTGGCTTTAGCAATTCTTGCTAGCCCTCTAGTCTTTGCTGAGGCTAATATTTGCCTTACTGATTTTCAAGAGAAACTGCCTGAAAATTCAATAAAAAAAATTAAAGAAATGAGGATAAAGGCATTTAAACACTGCCTAGAATGCGGTACTACAACTTGTAAGCTTAAGAAGTGGGATGCTGCCAATAAGCCAAATCAAACAGTTTGCAATCGATTATTTTGTAAACCAATTAAAACCAGTAAGGTTTTATATGCTTCAAATGAGAACCATGGTTATGGAATAACACAAGTTAAGTTTACTTATTCTTTAAACCAAACTGGCAGAATAAAAGATATTATTTTAAAAGATGTAAGAGGCGAAATGGATAGAAAGAGAGCCTTGATTTATCTAGAAGATAATTTAAGACTATTACGTTATGAGCCTATCAAGGTCGATGGAAAATCTTATAACTTAATTGAATTAGAGGGCTCGACAGGTTGGAATATTAAAGAAGGGTGAAACAAATATGATGGAAGAGAGATTAAATAAATTTAACAAAGAATTTTTTGGTCCTTCAATGGAATTCTTTAATATGAAGTTTGATTCTGTCGATGGAGATGACTTAATTTTTTCTTGTGAGTTTAATCAAATGTGTGGAAATCCTATGGGATTCGTCCAGGGAGGCATGATTTCGGCTGCTTTAGATGACGCAACTTCAGCCGCAATGATTTCTGGATACGAAGAGAAAAAAGCACCTATGACTACTGATTTACACATACTATTCCATAGACCTCTTCAGATTGGAAAGGCAACTATGAAAGTTAGATTGATAAAGCTTGGTCAAAGGAGTGCTACTTCAGAAGGTAGGATTTACAACTTAGAAGGGAAATTGGTAGCAACTTTAATGCATACAGCACAACCCGTCGATAAGCCAAGCTAACTAGAGAAAAGGAGAAATATTATGAAACCAGTGTGTTTAGTTTTTGGAGCAGGAGCGGGAATAGGGGGCACAGTAGCTAAGAAATTTGCCAAAGAAGGATACCACTCCTTTTTATGTAGACGCTCAGATCAAGAAGGTTTAGATAATCTTATTGGAGATATAGAAAGTTCCGGTGGATCTGCATCGGGTCAATTGATCAATGCTATTGAAGAAAATGCTATTGAGGAATTAATCAACAAAGTTGAATCAGATGTAGGTCCAATTGAAGTTGTTGTTTACAACTTGGGAGCTCAAACAGGTATGAAACTTCTTAGCCAAACAAGTTATAAAGAATTTGAGTGGGGATGGAAAATGGCAAGCTTTGGTTTATTCAGAGTGGCTAAAGTTCTTTGTCCGTTAATGGTTGATAGAGGTAAGGGAACTATTTTGGTTACATCTGCAACTGCGGCAATGAGGGGCAATGCCACTCAACACTCTCATGCAGCTGCTATGGCAGGAAGAAGAATGCTTTGCCAATCATTAAATGCAGAGTTCTCTTCTAAAGGAGTTCATGTTGCTCATATTATCGTTGATGGAGCTGTAGATGCACCTGATACTTTAGGAAAAATGCTTGGACCTGAAATGTATCAAAAATTAAGAGAAACTAAGGGCATGGAGCATGATGGATTGCTATTGCCCGAAGAGATAGCTAAGACTTATTATCATCTATCGCAACAGCACCGCTCGGCCTGGACTCACGAGTTGGATCTTAGAGCATTCTCCGATCTTGCATGGTGGAACCATGCAACAATGCTTGATGATTAGATTTTAAAGTTCGATATTTGAATATCGTCTTGACCTAAATCTTGATAGTTATCGTCTATACGACCTCGAATATACTGCTTCCATGTAAAGGATTTATAAACAGGATTAGATTCTGCGATCTCTGGAATAGGCTCAATAATGGACTCACTCTTAGGATTGAAAAAAAATGGTGTGCTATATCTTGATTCAGAGGTTCTTTTTAATACTCTGTGTATAGCCGCAACATAGTTATCATTTGTCCATACTTGCATGGCATCTCCTAGATTGACTACTATTGAATTCTCTTCCGGAAGAATATCAATCCAACCAAATTCTTTTGACTTAGCTTGAAGCCCTCCGGTCATATCTTGCAGAAGCAATGTAAGGATTCCTGGATCCGTATGATGATGTAATGCCATATCGCCCAGCTCATTAACTGTATCTTTTTCGATGTTGTCTAAAGGGTCATTTATAGGATAAAAATTTAACCTAGCATTGCTAGTTCTAGAATCCCCGAAGACATAATTATTTTCAGTCAGTCCTAGGCAACTCAAAATTAAATCTAGAGTTTGATTTGCTACATCAGAAGACTTAAAAAAGAAATCTTCCATAGAATTTTTAAATGATATCTCTTCGGGCCATTGATTTATATCATGATCCGTTCGAGTTTCCATAAAATCAAAAACTTCTTTGAGATCTCTTTTTTGTTTAGTGAGTTCTCTGTCATAAAAACCCAATGGAATTTCTTCTGATCTCAAAAGTTTTAGTTTCTCCTTTCTGTCTTGAGAGAAAAACCATTGAGAGTGCTTCCACATGTCATCAATTTCCTGTTGCATTCCATGGTTCTTGAGTAAAAAGAAGCCATGATCTCTGCAGGCAAGATCTAAGAGTTTTATCTGTTTCTGATCATTGTGAGCAGTTTCGAGATTAATTATGGGAACATTAGGTGCGTTCATGGTCACTTGCTCTTTCTGAGAAATTGATAACATTCTCAAAAGCATGCATCGCCTGAAGAACATCTATATCTCGTCTCTGTCCCCCAATTATCTGAATAGAAGTTGGCAGTCCTGAATCTAGAATAGATATTGGAATTACCCCCGCTGGATTTCTTGTCATGTTGATTCCCATAGTAAAATCGACCCAAGCAGGAGTTTCATTACCGTTAACAAATCCATCACCTTCTAATTTAGGAGCATGTCCACAAGTTGCTGGAGTGATTATCAAGGGTGATTCTTCCAGTGTTTGTTGGAGTTGAAACCCTAATTTATGGCATGTATCAATGGAAGAAGCATACGAAGCTGCATCCATAGACGTACCCAGTTCTATAAAATATCTAAGGAGAGGATCAATTTTTTCATATTCTTCAGTCCCTATGAGATGCTGTTGTCTTCTTGCACATGCAGCTGCCCAAAATATCATCCACGCATCTACTGGATTTTCTTCCCAAATATCTTCTTTTTCTATTATTTCAACTCCAGCATCTGCCAGGGAATTTATTGCTTTTTCACAAGCAGCTAAAACTTCCTTATCAACGGTTGAAAAACCCATTGTTGCTGACCAGATAGCAGTTTTTGGCAAGTCATCATTTAACTGTTCGAACCAGTCAGTATTTTCTTCTTCTAACGAAAATATGTCAGTTGGATGAGGCCCAACAGTAGAATCTAAGGCAAGAGTATTATCTTTTGTAGTATTTGCCATAGGGCCTTTTACTGTTAACAATCCAGATCCAGGAGGAGTTTTGCCTCCAATAGGAATTCTGCCTTGTGAGGTTTTTATTCCTGAAAGGCCACCAAGAGCAGCAGGGATTCTTATAGAACCACCCCCATCCGAACCTGTTCCCAGAGGAATCATGCCTGAGGCTAAGGCTGATGAGGTTCCTCCAGAGGAGCCACCCGAGGAATGTTCTAAACTCCAGGGATTTTTTGTTGAACCGAAGGGCACATTATCAGTTTTACCTTTATGACCAAATTCAGGTGTATTTGTCTTCCCCAGTATTACACATCCTTGATTTCTCATTCTTTGGACTAAAATAGAGTCTTCTGAGGCTGCAGCATCATTCACATGAAGTTCAGATCCAAAGGTGGTAACGAAACCTTTAGCATCTTCAAGGTCCTTGACTCCTATAGGAATGCCTGCAAGTTTCCCCACTTTTTCGCCCTTGAATATCAATGAATCTATGTGCTCTGCTTGTAATAGAGCGTCCTCAGGATTCACAGAACAGAAAGCATTTAATTTATCATCAAATTTCTCAATATTATCTATAGCTGCCTGAGTCATTTCCTTGGCAGATATCTCTTTAGTCTGAATGCTGTTTACCAATTCTTTTAATGAATAATCTCTGAAATCCATAGTCTTCTCTCCAATAGTTAAAATGATGTTATCATTTTTTCAATTACTATGAATTCTAATTAACTATGAACTTTGAACACTCAGAAAAAACTAAAAATATTATGGGTTTGGTTTCTAATTTTATTGAAACAAGAATAAAACCCCGAGAACAGGAATATGCAGATTCAATGATTTCCTTTAGAGAATCTGGAAATCCATGGCAAGTACCAAATGTCCTTTATGAGCTTAAAAAGGAAGCAAGAGATCTAGGCTTGTGGAATTTCTCGTTAACTGGTGATCTTGGTTACGGACTAACCAATCTAGAATTTGCGCCACTTGCAGAAATGATGGGTGTTGGATGGGCATCTGAAGTATTTAATTCCTCAGCACCTGATGCTGGAAATATGGAAGTTTTGGACAAATACGGAAGTGACTTCCAAAAGGATGCTTGGCTTTCTCCGCTGCTAAGCGGCGATATAAGATCTGCATTTGCTATGACTGAACCTAATGTGGCATCTTCTGATGCAACAAATATAGCTAGTACTATTCAAAAAGAAGGAAATGAATATGTTATAAATGGTGAAAAATGGTGGACATCCGGATATGGAAGGCCTGATTGTGAATTCATGATCTTTATGGGAGTGTCCAATCCAGATGCCCCCAAACATCAAAGACAATCACAAATTATTATACCTAAAGGTACCCCCGGGATTTCCTTGAAAAGAATGTTGACCGTCTATGGATCTGATCATGCACCCAATGGACATGCGCATTTAATCTTTAATGATGTCAGAGTGCCCGCAGAAAATATGATTCTAGGTGAGGGTAGGGGATTTGAAATTGCACAAGGCAGGTTAGGACCTGGTCGAATACATCATTGCATGAAAATAATTGGAGCTGCAGAACTTGCTCTTGAGCTACTCTGTAAAAGGGCTTCTTCTAGAAAGGCTTTTGGAAAGGCTATAGCTGAATTAGGAGGAAATTATGACGTTATAGCAAAGTGTCGCAATGAAATTGAGATGTGCAGGCTACTGACTCTTAAAGCGGCCTATATGATGGATACATTGGGTAATAAAAAGGCAAAGAGTGAAATTGCACAACCCAAAGTTGAAGTGCCTAGTATGGCTGTAAGAGTTATCGAAAGGGCAATACAGATTCACGGAGGTGCGGGAGTGTCTCAAGATACACCTCTTGCTAGTCTTTACAGCTCTATTAGATATCTTCGAATAGGAGATGGTCCTGATGAAGTTCATCTTAGAACAATCGCCAAAGAAGAATTAGGAAAATATTTAGACTAAGAGAATAAAATTATATAACGTCTATTTAAAGTCGTCAGCAAGGCTTTCTATGGTAGCTATAGCAATTTCCTTTGTTTTAATATTGTACTTAGGATGGTCTGTTCCGGCATAAAGCATTTTATGATTTTTGAAATCTTCGATCATATTCTCGTCAAACTCGAACCTTAAGAAATGAACCGCAGAAGTTTTTTCTTCATTTGATCTTTCCATATCTTCATCAGCCACTGCAATCACCCTTTCATTTTCTCCTATTTGGAGCCATACCTTGTTTTCTATAAGGTGAAGATCTTTAAGTTTTTCAGATCTTATTTCTTTATCTGGATACTCTATTAACATTGTTGCTTTTAAATTCTTTCCATCTGGTATGAGAGGATTGTACGCTGAAAGTTCTTCTTCAATACCTTCAGCCTCAAAAATCTTTTCAATTCTTAGCATTTCTTGAATCTGATATTTGATAGTCTCAACGCTTTCAAAAAGTAAGCTGATGTTCTCTCCTATTTGAATCAATCTATTTCTTTTGAGATTTATTACTTCAGCTCTGAGGAGTTCTCTTTTTTCGCTATATTCCTCGAGGGAAAGGAGATCATTTTTATTTAAGTTAGTCATATTTATTCAACTCCATATGCCTTTTTGATTAATGAAATTGGATGGGCTGAGTTTATTTTATTTTTAGATACATGCTGAATCTGTTTTGCAGCTAAAGGGCAATCACTTGTTAAGTGATCTGGTTCTGATTCATCTACTTTTCTTGATACAGGTCTGGCTATTTTAACAGAATTTTTGTGGGTTTCTTCTTTGACTGCATATGTACCATCATGTCCGGAGCACCTTTCTATAGCCTTAACTTCAGTATCAGGGATTAGCTCCAATAATTCTTTAGTCTTTGGCCCGATATTCTGAACTCTTTGATGGCAAGCAACCTGATAGGCAATTTTTCCTAAAGATATCTTAAAATTCTTATTCATAAGTCCTTTTGATTCCCTATCTGATAGATATTCAAAGGGATCAAACATATGTTTTTTGATTCTCTTTAAGTCCTCATTATC